>ENA-UOJV01000939-UOJV01000939.1-human-gut-metagenome-genome-assembly--contig:-C82-NODE-939-length-37077-cov-48.533926_pt1 | contig 37077 bp, 36 predicted proteins | sample MGYA00242356_ERZ723903 | MGnify/ENA metagenome assembly ERZ723903
CGGTCATTCCGAATCCGGTTACCATGACGCTCACCTGCCCCTGGTCATGTCCATCGTCGTCGCGTGCATCGTCGGTCACTTCTGCGGTCACGACTTTAAGGATATGCTCGCCGGTATGATCGAGCGCCTGAGCGCTTCCATGGAAGCTGTTCTGATCCTCTGCACCGTCGGTTTCCTGGTCGCGAGCTTCATGGCCTCCGGTGCGATCCCCTCCCTGATCGTTTACGGTCTGGATCTGCTGACCCCGAAGCTGTTCCTGCCTGTCGGCTGCATCCTCTGCGCGATCGTCGGTATGGCGTGCGGCTCCTCCTGGACCACCACCGCCACCATCGGTCTTGCGTTCCTCGGCATTGGCGCGGGCCTTGGCATCAATCCCGCCCTCACCGCCGGTATGATCATCTCCGGCGCGTATGTCGGCGATAAGTTCTCCCCCCTGTCCGATACCACCAACCTCGCCGCGGCTGTTGCCGAGACCGGTCTTTTCGACCACGTCACCGCGATGGTCTCCTCCACCGGCCCGACCTTGGTCATCGCCCTCATCCTCTACACCATCATGGGCCTGAACATCGACGCCAGCGCCTATGATCCGACCGTCGCCCAGTCCATTCAGGACGCGTTCCGTGGGGCCTTCGTGATCTCCCCCGTTCTGCTCATCCCCATCATCGTGGTTATCGTGATGTGCATCCTGCGCGTGCCCGGCCTTGTCGGTATCGCCATCTCCGTTGCCACCGCGACCATCTTCATGATGATCTTCCAGTCCACCGACATCTACGGCTCCCGCGCCCTGGGCGACATCTTCAACACGCTGCACTACGGTATCGGCGTTGAGACCGGCAACGAAGTCGCTGACTCCATCCTCGGCAAGGCCAAGGGCATGGACGGCACCATGTGGACCATCAACCTCATCCTCCTCGCGCTCGCCTACGGCGGTGCTCTGGAGCGCTGCGGCTGCGTCGAGCGTCTGTTCGGCGGCCTGAAGCACAAGATCCACTCTGTCGGCAGCCTCATCCTCGCGACCCTGCTGACCTCCATCTTCTGCGACGCCACCATGTGCGACCAGTTCCTCGGCATCGGCGTTCCCGCCCCCATCTATGCTGACAAGTACGACGAGCTCGGTCTCGGCCGCAATATGCTCTCCCGTTCTCTGGAAGATGCCGGTACCCTCTGGGCCGTTATGTTCCCCTGGACCGGCTGCGGCGCTTACCAGACTGGCGTTCTCGGCATGAGCCCGCTGGTGTTCTTCCCGTATGCGTTCGTCAACCTGCTCAACCCCGTTTACGCCTATGTGACCGCTCTGTTCGGCCGCAACATCTTCTGGGCTGACGGTTCCTACACCAATATCTTCGGCAAGACCAAGGCCGGCAAGCCCGCCGGCGCTCCCGAAGAGGCTCACGCCAAGGCCCTTGCGAACCTCGAGGCTCGCCGTGCCGCCGGTAAGGCCCCCAAGATCAACGCGTAATCTACGCCCCCTGCTTTACTTAGAAAGGAATCACCGCTGTGAAACAATCGCTTCCCTGGGAATCCGTCCCGCCCCCGATCTACCCCGCACAGTCGTCGCTCAAGCCACGTAAAAAGTGGGTGCAGACCGGCGGATGGATCTTGGTTGTCGTGCTGCTGCTGTTCGGTATTTCGACCCGCAGCAGAAATCCGCTGCTGGCCTTCGTCTCGCTCGCGTTTTCCGTGCTGTATCTGCTGACGCTGATGACCAAAAAGAGCGCCGCTCTCACGAGCCGCGGTCTCGAGATCTACTACGATATGCAGTTCACCACCAATTACGAGTTCTTCCCCTGGGAGGACATCAACGCGATCGTGTGCGAGGACCGCGGCCATGCCGACATGGTGCGCCTGCACATCGGCCACGGCAACACGGAAAAGGCGCTCTTCTTCCCGCGCAAGGACCTTGACGAGATCTACGCGTTCATCAAGAAGAAGAATCCGGCCATCCGCATCATGGACTACGCCGCTCCCGAACCGAAGTCCGGCAAGAAGCACAAAAAGTAAACAGTTGTGAATATTCCACAAATTTTGAAAGGCGCCCCGCATCCGCGGGGCGCCTTTTTTATCTATTCTGTCCAATTCTATCACTGTACTCTGATAGCGTGTTATCCGAATATGGTGATAACTCACAAGAATGAAATATTTTTACAGCAAAAAACTATTGATTTTGCACAAAAATGTGCTATACTGTTCCCAGAACGAACCCGCGGGGAACCCCCTCGGGCGGAGCGCCTTCCGCATCGGGCAAATGCGGAAACACAAGGGGTGCGTTCCGACAGTTTCTTGCAATGCGGCGGCACGCAGGTGCACGCCACCCGGGTCACCGGAGAATCGAGAAAAGAGAGGACACTACCATGATCATGAATCCTACCGCGATCAAGCACGTTGTCGTCGATGGCCACAGCCTGACGCTCGAATCCTTTGTCGCCATCGCTCGCTACAACGCGACCGTTGAGCTGGCTCCCTCCGCGCTGGAGGCCATGCAGAAGTCCCGCGCCCTGGCCGAGAAGATCGCTGCCGAGGGCCGCGTCGCCTACGGCATCACCACGGGCTTCGGCGAGTTCCAGAAGGTCGCCGTCCCCAAGGAGATGAGCAATCAGCTCTCCACCAACCTGATCCTCAGCCACTGCACCGCCGCCGGTGAGCCGTATGCTGACGAGATCGTCCGCGGCATGATGCTGCTGCGCGCCAACGCGCTGTGCGGCGGCGTGAGCGGCGTTCGCCCCATCCTCGTGCAGATGCTGCTCGAGATGCTCAACAAGGGCGTGACCCCCGTTGTCCCGCAGAAGGGCTCCCTCGGCTCCTCCGGCGACTTGGCTCCTCTCGCTCATATGACGCTCCCCATGCTCGGCAAGGGCGAGGCCATGTACGAGGGCGTGAAGATGAGCGGCGCTGAGGCCATGGCCAAGGCCGGCATCGAGACGCTCGACACCCTGGTCTCCAAGGAAGGCCTCGGCATGACGAACGGCACCTGCGCGATGACCTCCGTCGGCGCGCTCGCACTGTACGACACCATCTGCGCCGCCCAGCTCGGCGACGTGATCGCGTCCATGTCCTTCGAGGGCCTGACCGGTCTGCGCAACGCCTTCGACCCCCGCATCCATCAGGTGCGCGGTCAGAAGGGCCAGATGCTCGTCGCCGCGAATATGCGCAAGCTGCTCGACGGCTCCGAGATCCTCGACAACTGCCAGAAGGATCGCGTTCAGGACGCTTACGCCCTGCGCTGCATCCCGCAGCTGCACGGCGCCTGCCGCGACGCGCTCGAGTATGTCCGTGAGAAGGTCGAGATCGAGCTCAACGCCGTCACCGATAACCCGCTGATGTTCCTCGAGGACGAGGCTGTCATCTCCGGCGGCAACTTCCATGGCGAGCCCATGGCCCTGCCGTTCGACTTCCTCGGCATCGCCGCAAGCGAGATCGCCGACGCGTCCGAGCGCCGCACCGAGCGTATGGTCAACCCCGCGCTCTCTAACGGCCTGACCGCGTTCCTCACCACCGAGGCCGGCGTCAACTCCGGCTTCATGATCGTTCAGTACGCTGCCGCGTCCATGGTCAGCGAGAACAAGGTCTACGCGCATCCCGCGTCCGTCGACTCCATCCCCTCCTCCGCCAACCAGGAGGATATCGTCTCCATGGGCACCACCGCTGCTCGTAAGGCCAAGATGATCCTGCAGAACACGCAGGACGTTCTCGCCGACGAGCTGATGACCGCTTGCCAGGCCATCGACATTCGCCGCCGCCTGAACACCCACGGCCAGGGCCTGACCCCGCTGCACGAGGCCATCTACAAGCACGTGCGCGAGCAGGTCGCCTTCTACGAGGTCGACCGCGAGATCTGGCCCGACATCCGCGCGGTGGAGAAGATGATCCGCTCCGGCGAGCTGCTGGATATCGTCAAGGAGTATATCCCCGACTTTGAATAATCTGCAATGTGCCTTTGGCACATTGCAGAGGGCTTGCAGGCTGCGGCGGCGCACTCGCTGCGCTCGCACGCTTGCAGCCTGAGAAGTGTTTTTTCTGACGCACGTGTCGCCAGAAAAAACAAATCAAAATTATTCACGCCGTGCGCGGCGTGAATGGAAAATGCGTGAATGGCGATTGCAACTGATTTTGGGGCAATCGCGGCAAAAGATTTGTGTTCTGACACGAATTGACAATTGCTATGAAGAAGGTGTAAAGTTATTTTTAGCTTTACACCTTCTTTTTTTAGGAGGATAGCAGATGAAATTGAACATCCTGCGGGCGGACCCGGCGGGAAACATCACTGTTTTCGTGCTGGACCCGGTCGAAAAAGCAAAACGCGCGGCCATCGCGGAAAAAATCATGGCGATCCCCTCACTCAAGGCTGAGCAGGTCGGCTATGCCTGCCCCGCCGAGGACGACGTCGACGGCCACATGGAGATGATGGGCGGCGAATTCTGCGGCAACGCGACGCGCGCCTACGGTATGTACATCGCACAGCAGAAGGGCGGACCTTCCGCCGTCAGGCTGCGCGTGAGCGGCTGTGACCATGTCGTCACCGCGCAGGTCGATCTGAAATCCGGCACGGCGCGCGCCGAGATGCCCTGTCCGCGCAGCGTAAGGCGCGCAGCGGCGGGCGGGCGCGAGGGAACGCTGGTGGACCTTGGCGGCATCGCGCATTTCGTGGTCGAGGGCACTGCGCCGAGCGAGGCATTTTTCCACGCGGCGGAGGGCGTCTTCGCCGATATTCCCGCACTGGACGCCTGCGGCGTCATCTTTCTTGACGCGGAAAGGCGCAGCATGACTCCGCTCGTCAAGGTCATCGAAACCGGCAGCCTTGTCTGGGAGGGAAGCTGCGGCAGCGGCACCGTTGCTTGCGCGGTCGCGCAGAGCGAGGGAATGCAGAGCGGCGGCTTCTCCTGCGAATACACGCAGCCCGCGGGCAAGGTCCGCGCAAGCGTAGAGCGGCAAAACGGCAGGGTCATCGCTGCCGCCATCGGCGGCCCCGTTGCGCTGGGCGAGGTCATGTGCATCGACCTGCCCGAGGCGTAGACCGACATTTTATTTTTCAGCGCCCTTGCCGTCTCCTCTCCCTCTCCCCTGCCGCAAGCCGCTGCAATACCGCAAGAAAAGCAGCAGCTCCGCATTTTCAGCCGGAGGTGAAGAACGTTTAATTATTTTAAGCGTTCCGGGCAAAGCAGATGGCGAAAAGCGTTTACCTTTCCCCTGTGGTCGGGTATAATTTTATCGTCGAAAGTGACAATTTGAACCGGTCAGATACAGAAAAAACAGGAGGTTTTGAACCATGGCAGTTTTATCCGATATTGAGATCGCTCAGGCTCACGAAATGAAAAAGATCACCGAGATCGCGGCAAAGGCCGGCATCGATGAAAACCGTCTGGAGCTCTATGGCAAATATAAGGCAAAGCTCGACCTCACCGAGATCCGCAAGCTGCCCCGCAAGGCAAAGCTGATCCTCGTCACGGCCATCAGCCCCACCCCCGCGGGCGAGGGCAAGACCACCACGTCCGTCGGTCTTGCCGATGCGCTCAACAAGCTCGGCAAGAACACCATGGTCTGCCTGCGCGAGCCTTCGCTCGGCCCCGTGTTCGGCGTCAAGGGCGGCGCAGCCGGCGGCGGCTATGCACAGGTCGTACCCATGGAGGATATCAACCTGCACTTCACCGGCGATTTCCACGCCATCGGCGCGGCGAACAACCTGCTCGCCGCCATGCTCGATAACCACATCCAGCAGGGCAACGCGCTCGGCATCGACCCGCGCAGGATCGTGTGGAAGCGCGCCGTCGACATGAACGACCGCCAGCTCCGCCACATCATCGACGGTCTTGGCGGCAAGGCCAGCGGTGTGCCCCGCGAGGACGGCTTTGAGATCACCGTCGCGAGCGAGGTCATGGCCGTTCTCTGCCTCGCGACCGATCTGATGGACCTCAAGGCGCGTCTCGGCAAGATGGTCGTCGCCTATACCTACGACGATAAGCCCGTCACCGCGCACGACCTGAAGGCCGAGGGCGCGATGGCCGCGCTCCTGAAGGACGCCATCAAGCCCAACCTCGTCCAGACGCTCGAGGGCACCCCCGCCTTTATCCACGGCGGCCCGTTCGCGAACATCGCCCACGGCTGCAACTCCATCCAGGCGACCGAGACCGCGCTGCGCCTGAGCGATTACACCGTGACGGAGGCCGGCTTCGCCGCCGACCTCGGCGCGGAGAAATTCCTCGACATCAAGTGCCGCGCCGCGGGCTTCCACCCCGACGCCGTCGTCATCGTGGCGACCGTGCGCGCACTGAAGTATCACGGCGGCGTGCCCAAGGCCGAGCTCAACCACGAAAACCTCGAGGCGCTCGAAAAGGGCCTGCCGAATCTCCTCCAGCACGTCGACAATGTGAAGAACGTCTACGGTCTCCCCTGCGTCGTCGCCGTCAACGCCTTCCCGACCGATACCAAGGCCGAGCTCGACCTTGTCGAGGCCAAGTGCCGCGAGCTGGGCGTCAATGTTCGCCTGAGCGAGGTGTGGGCCAAGGGCGGCGAGGGCGGCCTTGCACTGGCTGAAGAAGTCGTGCGCCTGTGCGAGGAGCCGAATCACTTCCAGTTCGTCTACGACGTGAACGACAGCATCGAGGACAAGCTGAACGCCATTGCCACGAAGGTCTATCACGCCGACGGCGTGGTCATCGCCGCCAGCGCCAAAAAGCAGCTTAAGCAGCTCACCGAGCTCGGCTTCGACAAGCTGCCCATCTGCATGGCCAAGACGCAGTTCTCCTTCTCCGACGACGCCAGCAAGCTCGGCGCGCCCCGCGGCTTCAAGATCACCGTGCGCGACCTGAAGGTCAACGCCGGCGCGGGCTTCCTCGTCGCCAAGACCGGCGACATCATGACCATGCCGGGCCTGCCCAAGGTGCCGTCCGCCGAGAAGATCGACGTCGACGAAAACGGCAGGATCACGGGCCTGTTCTAATTGCATCCGTTCAGGAACAGGCGGAGCACGTCTCTGCCTGTTCCTGATGAATTTTTGATTTCATATCCAGGGAGGGCTGCTATGAAGATTGCAGACATGAAGGTCACTGAGCTCATCAACGAGATCGGTCTGGGCACTCCTGCCCCCGGCGGCGGCGCCGTTGCGGGCTTGGCCGGCGGCGTCGGCGTTGCGCTGACGATGATGGTCAGCGGGCTGACACTGGCGAAGGCCGGCTTTGAGGGCGACCACGACCGCCTGCTCGATGCCATCGCCAAAGGCAACGAGCTCAAGGAGCGCTTTATCGACGTGATGAACCGCGACAGCGAGGTGTTCGACACGCTGATCGAATCGCTCGCCCTCCCCAAGGATGACGACGCGCACAAGGCCATCCGCCGCGGCGCGGTGCAGGCGAGCTTCCGCAACTGCACGCAGGTGCCGATGACGATGATGGAGATCTGCTCCGAGGCCATCGACCTCTGTGCCTCTCTCGTCGGCACGACAAATCCGAATGTCGTCAGCGACCTCGGCATCGCCGCGCTCACGCTCAAGACCGCCATGCAGAGCGCATGGCTCAACGTGCTCATCAACCTCAAATCGCTCAAGGACCACGAGTTTGCCGACGAGTGCTGGAGACACGGTCAGGCGCTGATGGACCACGCCATCCCGCTCGCCAAGGAGAGCTATAAGAAGGTCGAAGCGCTCATCGTCGAAAGCAGCAAGTGAGCCTTTCCCGGAAAGGAAACGATCCGCCCGCCGCATATCTTTGTGCGCTGCGGGCGGTTTTCATCTTCTCTTGGAATTTTTTTGATTTTCAGTGGCATTTTGCAGATTTTGTGGTACAATACCATAGGTTTATCACTGTCTGAGAATCAAATATTGCACGAAAGAGGCTTTTTTCATGGATTTTGTTGCCAACAACTCCAAAAACGTTGAAATCGAAACATCCACCGGCGTCTATCTGCGCCACGCCATCCAGACGCACTTTGTCGAGATCGGCGAGGATTACATCGAGCTCGTTGAGCGCTACGTCAAGCCCCTCTACGAGGAAGGGGACCTTTTGAGCATCAGCGAAAAGATCATCGCCCTGTGCCAGAAGCGCGTGGTCTACCGCAAGGATATGAAAATTTCGTGGCTGGCAAAGTTCCTCAGCCGCTTCGCCATCCAGCACAACAGCGCCGGCATCGGTGTGGGCGAGGTGTGCAAGATGCAGTTCGCCATCGACCACTGCGGCGCGTGGAAGGTCCTCTGGGCCGCCATCTGCGCGGGCTTCGGCAAGCTTGTGGGCAAGCACGGCATTTTCTACGATATGGTCGGCATGGAGGTCACGGGCCTCGACGGTTTCTACCCCGATGTGTTCCCTGTTTACGGCGAATACGGCATCCGCATCCCGGAAAATCCCTCCGGCGTGTGCAATGAGATCTACGAGAAGACCGGCATCCGCGCGATGATCGTCGACGCCAACGACCTCACGCGCGACATCCTCGGCAAGGGTGACAACGTGACCCTCACCGACGAGCAGCTCTGCGAGATCATCCGCGATAACCCTGCGGGGCAGGATGACCAGTGCACGCCGTTCATTCTCATCCGCAAGAAGAAGTAAATTTTTCCCCGCGCAAGCGGGGGACGGCAGCGCCGTAAGCGCTGCATTATGTATGCCTCTTCTGCGGATAAGGCGTCCTCTCCTCGGTGAGTCCCACGAGATAATCCACGCTCGTGTGGTAAAACCGCGCGAGCCGAATGAGCACATCGCTTGGGACATCCCGTTTTCCTGTCTCGTAATTGGAATAGCAGACCTGCGAGCAGCTCAGATAGTCGGCCAGACGCTGCTGCGTCAGATCGCTGTCTTCTCTCAGGTCTCGAATGCGCCGATACATTTTACTTTCCTCCATCCAGGATCTCTGTTTAGATTCTGTCAAGAAGTATACGTAAAACGAAATGTTATATTGCACGATATAACAAAATGTTATATCATTTTTAATGGGTGATCGAAAATGACAGATTACAAGGCAATGTACCTGCTCCTCTTCAACGCGATCACAGACGCGCTGGAGAAAATAGAGGAGCAGAACTATGGCGAAGCCTGCGTGCTCCTCATCGCCGCACAGCAGAAGGCGGAGGATATCTACATCGTCTCGGACGACGAGTAACTGCATATACGCAAAAAGCGGAGAGACGAACATCTCTCCGCTTTTCTTTGCCGTATTGCCGCTTTTACCGATGCGGGTCCAACCAACCGGGCTTTTCCTGCTCGACCGGCGGCTCGGTCGTTGTGCCCGGGTCGGTCGCAGTCCCCGGATCGGTGGTCGTACCGGGGTCAACCGGTGTTGTCGGGTCAGTCGGCGTGGTCGTGCCGGGGTCAACGGGCGTCGTCGGGTCGGTCGGCGTGGTCGTGCCGGGGTCGACAGGCGTCACCGTTCCGGGGTCAGTCGGCGTCGTGGCCGCGGACTTGCCGACAAGCACGATGCGGTCGCGCGCCTTATAGTTGCTGCTGGCCTCAAAGGTCGAGGAAATCAGCTTGCCGTCGCCGGAATAGACGTTGCGATAGGTCTTGACCTTGTAGCCGGTGTAGGCGGTCTGCTCGACCTTGCGTTCGCCGGGCGCGAGCTCGTCGGTCTCGACGATCTGCTCAGAGAACGGGATGGTCTCGAGCACATCAGTCTTGATCTTTACGTAGGTGTCGTCCACCTTTGTCCCGAGCAGCGAGATCTTCAGGTAATTCTTGCCGCCGCTCTCGTAATACTCGGCGACCACCTTGATGGGGTAATTCGTATTGTTGCGGAACTCAAACTCCGGTCCGCCCTGCGCGACCGTCGCGTCGAGGCCGAGGCCGATATAATCGGAGGCAAAGCCGTGATTCGTGCGCTGCACGATCTCAAGATTGGCGTAGAGCGCGGCAGCATAGAGCGTAGAGCTCGCCTGGCACGCGCCGCCGCCGACCATGTCGACGGTCTTGCCCTGCAAATAGCCCGGTGCGGTGCTGTAGCCGTTCGCCGCCGTGAACGGCGTGACGAGCGGGCCGTATTTCATCGTTTCGCCGGAGTTCAATATGTAGCCGGTGATGCGCGAGGCCGTCAGCTTGACGTTCGCGCGGCGGCCGGACGCGCCGCCAACCTTCGTGGTGTAGGTGCTCAGCACATCGCGGAACAGCACCTTCTGGAGCTGCTCTGCCGTGACGTCCGGCGTCTCGACCGTGGCGTTCGGCAGCTCGACCGTCTCCCCCGCCGCAGCCGTGTCATAGGCGGATTCAAGGTCAGAAAGCGTAAATTCCACGCCCGCGTGCCCCGGCGTGACCGCGCCGGTCTCCTTGTCGTAGGTCGCGTTGACCTTCTGACCGATGACGGCCTCGCGCTGCGCGCTCAGATCGACCGGCTGCGCGGGGATCACGTCGTAAACGCCGCCCTCGCTCGCAGGCGCAAGCACGATCTCGGACGGGTCGCCGCCGCTCAGATATGCGCCGTTCAAATACACGCTGATCTGATCCTTCGCTGTATCGGTCGCGGCGCGGCCGTCCATCGGCTTCGTGACGCTGACCTTACCGTCCTCGGTCACGTTGATGGCAAATTCCACCGGCGCACACTCGATCTCGCTGCACACCCGCGAGGCCAGCCCGTCAAGCTGCTCGGACGAATAGACCATGCTCACCGTCGCCGCAGCGTCCTGCGGCTTGAAGAGCGCGCGCAGGTACTTCGCACCCGCGGTCAGAAAGCTGTCATTGCAGCCATAGACGTTATAGATGTGCTTGGCGAGGCCGTCGAAGTCGACATACTCCGGCATCTCGTCGAGCGATACGTGCGCGACCTCCGTGCCGTCCGGCAGGACAAAGTCGACGCCCGCGCCCTTCGCCTGTGCGACGCTCGCTTTGAGCTGCTCGGCGACCTGCTGCTCGGTCATCCCGCCGTAGTTGGTATCGCCCATCATCACGTTGGGGTAAATCTTGTGGCTGGCCGATGCCCACAAGCCAAGGCCCAAGTACGCCGCCACAAGCACACCCGCGACGATGCCGACGACCTTGCCGGCCTTGCCCGATGTTTCACGTGGAACGCGCGGCGGCTTCTCCGCGCGGGGCGCTTTCGGCGCTTTTTCAGCCTTTTCCGGCTGCATCAGGCGCTTGCCGCCCTTTCTTCTCTTCTTTTCCTCAAAGGCGCCGTTCACTTCTTCCATGCTTGGCTCCTCCCTGCTTCTTCCGATCTTACCGGCGGGCACTGCCATACCGGTTGTTTCAGTATAGCACAGTTTATGAGAAAAAGAATCACAAATTGATGACAATTTTACGGGGTTATCCGGCTTCTTTTGCACGTTTTGGGATGCGGATGGTCAGGAGAATGCCGTCCTCGGTGTCCTCGCGCTGCACGTCGGCCTGCACGCCCGCGCGCTGCATCACATCGACCGAGCGGCGGATGGTATTCAGAAAAATGCGCACATCCTTGATGATATAGGTCGGCACGCGCGGCGGCGAGGTCTTCTGCTTCACCTTGATGAGCCGCTCGATATACGCCTCGCTCTGCGCCACATTGTAGCCGCGCGCAATGATGGTGCGCAGCGCCTGCAATCGGTCCTCCTCGTCCGCAAGGCGCAGCAGCGCGCGGGCGTGGCGCTCGGAGAGCCCCTTTTCGCGCAGCAGGCGCGTGCAGTCCGGCGACAGGCGCAGCAGCCGCAGCTTGTTGGCGACGGCGGACTGCGATTTCCCCAGCTTCTCCGCCGCCTGCTCCTGCGAGAGGCCGTAGGCAGCGATGAGCTGCGCGATGGCCGCGGCCTCCTCCAGATAGTGCAGGTCGCGGCGCTGGAGATTTTCGATCAGCGCGAGCAGCGCGCTCTCCTCCTCGCTCGATCTCGCCAGCAGGCACGGCACCTCGCGCAGTCCCGCCAGCATTGCCGCGCGCAGGCGACGCTCCCCCGCGATGAGCTCGTAGCCCTTCTCCGTGCGGCGGACGGTCAGCGGCTGCAAAATGCCGTAGCGCCGGATGCTTTCGCTCAGCTCGTGCAGCGCGCCCTCGTCGAAGTCGCGGCGCGGCTGGTGGGGATTGGGATGCAGCGTGTCCGTGGGCAGGTACATCACGCGCGGTGACAGAAGCGGTTTTCTCTCGGTCATTTCCATGGATTTCCCCTCCTTTTTCCCCATTTTAAGCACTTTACAGTGCAAAAGAAGTCGAAAGCCGCCGCAAACGCAAAAAAATCGCACCCATGGGTGCGATTTTCCTTTGATTTCTTTATTTCCCGTGCCGCTTGACGTGCATACGGCTCACCGCGCGGGCCATACGCGCCATGACAAGGGCGCGCTCCTTCTCGCTCTGCTTTTCGTGCAGCGCGGCCTCGGATTCCGCGGCGATCTGCTCGGCGCGGCGAAGGTCGATCTCCTCGGGCCGCTCGATGGTATCGACCAGCACGAGCGCCTCGTTGTTCTCCATCTTGAGCATTCCCTCGGACACGGCGGCGACCTGCTCCCTGCCGTCCTCGCCGCGCAGGATCAGCTTGCCGGGGATGATGGCGATGACGACGTTCTCATGCAGGGCCATCAGGCCGTAGAGACCGTCGATGGTCGGCACCATGAGCGACTGGCACGGCCCGTCGTAAAACGTCCGCTCGGCGGCCAGGATACGGAGGCGGAAGGTCCTCATCACACATTCCCGCCTTCCATCTGCTTCGCCTTGGCAAGCGCATCGTCGAGCGTGCCGACGTTGTAGAAGGCCATCTCGGGGTAGCTATCCATCTCGCCGGAGAGGATGGCCTCGAAGCCGCGCAGCGTCTCCTCGAGCGGCACGTACACACCCGGAAGGCCGGTGAACTTTTCGGCAACAAAGGTCGGCTGGGCAAGGAAGCGCTGGATCTTTCTCGCGCGGTTGACCGTGAGCTTATCCGCGTCGCTGAGCTCCTCCATGCCGAGAATGGCGATGATATCCTGCAATTCGCGGTATTTCTGCAAGGTCGCCTGCACGCCGCGCGCGATGCGGTAGTGCCGCTCGCCCACGATGTCCTCCTCAAGGATGCGGGACGAGGACTCCAGCGGGTCGACCGCGGGATATAAACCCTGCTCGGCGATCTTACGGCTCAGCACCGTCGTCGCGTCGAGATGGGAGAATGTCGTCGCCGGGGCGGGGTCGGTCAGGTCGTCCGCAGGAACGTAGACCGCCTGCACGGACGTGATCGAGCCGCTCTTGGTGGAGGTGATGCGCTCCTGCAGCTCGCCCATTTCGTTGGCAAGCGTCGGCTGATAGCCGACGGCGGAGGGCATACGGCCAAGCAGGGTCGAGACCTCGCTGCCCGCCTGCACAAAGCGGAAGATATTGTCGATGAAGAGCAGCACGTCGCGGTGCTCCTCGTCGCGGAAGTATTCGGCCATCGTCAGGCCCGACAGCGCCACGCGCATACGAACGCCCGGCGCCTCGTTCATCTGGCCGAAGACGAGCGCGGTCTTGTCGATAACGCCGCTCTCGTGCATCTCGTTCCAGAGGTCGTTCCCCTCGCGGCTGCGCTCGCCGACACCGGTAAAGATCGAGTAGCCGCCGTGCTCCACGGCGATATTGTGGATGAGCTCCTGGATGAGCACCGTCTTGCCGACGCCCGCGCCGCCGAAGAGACCGATCTTGCCGCCGCGCGGATAGGGCTCCAGCAGGTCGATGACCTTGATGCCGGTCTCCAGAATGTCGACGCTGGGGTTCTGCTCGTCGAAGGCGGGGGGCTTTCTGTGGATGCTGCGGCGCGGCTCCGCCTCGCCGATGGGCTCGCCGCCGTCGATGGTGTCGCCGAAAACGTTGAAAAGCCTGCCGAGCGTGCACTTGCCGACCGGCACGCGCAGGCTCTCGCCATCGCTCACAACGTCCATGCCGCGCGCAAGGCCCTCGCTGCCGGTGAGCATGATGCAGCGCACCGTCTCGTCGCTCAGATGCTGCGCGACCTCCATCACACAGCGCCTGCCGTCAAGCGTAACGGTGAGCGCCTCGCGGATACGCGGCAGCGTGCCGCGCGGAAAGCGCACATCCACCACGCTGCCGGCCACCTGAATGATCTTACCCGTGCGCATGATGCTGCGCCCCCTTTCCGGAATGGTTCTTTTTGCTTCTTGCGCCGGCGGAGACCTCGGTGATCTCGCTCGTGATGGCGCTCTGCCGCTCGTGGTTGTATTCGAGCTGAAGGTCGCGCAGCAGGTCCTCCTCGTTCTGGTTGGCGGCGTCCATAGCCTCGGCGCGGGCGTTCTGCTCGGCGCAGAAGCTGTCGACCATCGCCGAATAGAGGAAGCCCGTGAGATACGCGGGCACGACCTTGGCCAGCACCTCCTCGGGCGAGGGCTCGTAGCGCATGGCGCTCTCCCCCTCCACCCCCTCGGGCACGGCGACCTCGTTTTTAAGTGGCAGCAGGCGCGCCGTGCGCACGTGCATCTCAACGCCGCTGAAATCGGTGTAGATCATGAAGAGCTTTGTGATCTCCCCGCGGTCGAAAAGGTCCAGCAGCATCGCCGTGATCTCTCTTGCGCGGCGGAGCGTGGGACTCTGCGCGTTGTAGTGAAAGCTCTCCTCCACCGGCACATGATGGGCCGAGAAGAAGTGCCGTCCGTTGCCGCCCACCACGAAAAGGCGGCTGTTCGGATGCTTGTCAAGACGCCGCAGCGTCTCCTGAATGACGTTCTGATTGTAGGCGCCCGCAAGACCGCGGTCCGCCGTGATGACCAGATAGGCATAGGTGCCCGGCTGGTCCATATCGTCGGCGTCGCCGTTATAAAAGTAAGGACTCGCGATCGTACCCGCGCGGCGGAAGATCTGCTCGATCTCACCCGAGATCGCGTCGAAAAACGGGCGCGTTTTGGCAAGGTCTTCCTTCGCCCGCCGCATCTTGGTCGAGGCGATGAGATACATCGCGTTCGTCACCTTCTGCGTGCTGCGGACGCTCTCGATATGCTCGCGGATCTCCTTCATGCCTGACATGGCGGCTTCACCTCACTTTAAGCGCCGAAGGTCTCCTGCACGAATTCCTTCGCGCACTCGATGATGAGCGACTGCTGCTCGTCGCTGAGCTGCCCGCTCTGCTGGATGACGCTGCACAGCGCCCCCTGCGTCTCGCGGAAATGCTGCAAAAGGCGCGGCAGAAAATCGTCGAGCTTCTCCGCGGGAATCTCCTGAAACACATGGCCCAGGCCCGCGACGAGCAGGATGACCTGCTCGCACTGCTCGTAAGGGTGGTACTGCTTCTGCCGCAGCATCCGCGTAACGCCCTGCCCGTAGGCCAGCAGCTTTGCGGTGGAATCGTCCAGATCGCTCGCAAACTGGGTAAAGGTCTCCATCTCGCGGTACTGCGAAAGGTCGAGTCGGATGGTCTTGGCCGCCTTCTTCATCGCCTTGGTCTGCGCGTCGCCGCCCACACGGGAGACCGACAGTCCGACGTTGACCGCCGGGCGCTGACCGGCGAAGAACAGGCGCGTTTCCAGAATGAGCTGGCCGTCGGTGATGGAGATGACGTTCGTCGGGATATAGGCCGACACGTCACCGCCCTGCGTTTCGATGATGGGCAGCGCCGTGATGCTGCCGCCGCCCTTCTCCTCGCTCAGGTGCGCCGCGCGCTCCAACAGGCGGGAGTGCAGATAGAATACGTCGCCGGGATAGGCCTCGCGGCCGGGGGAGCGCTCCAGCAGCAGGCTCATCGCGCGGTACGCGATGGCGTGCTTGGAAAGGTCATCGTAGACGATGAGCACATCGCGCCCCTTGTTCATAAAGTATTCGCCCATGGCGCAGCCCGCGTAGGGCGCGACATACTGCATGGGCGGAGCATCGCTCGCGGGTGCGTTGACGATGATGGTATAGTCCATCGCGCCGTGCGCCTCGAGCGTCTTTTTGAGCTGTGCGACAGAGCTCGCCTTCTGCCCGATGGCAACATAGATGCAGATGACATCCTTGCCCTTCTGGTTGACGATCGTGTCGAGCGCGATGGCGGTCTTGCCGGTCTGACGGTCGCCGATGATGAGCTCGCGCTGGCCGCGGCCGATGGGAAACATCGAGTCGATGCACAGAATGCCCGTTTCCAGCGGCGTATCGACGCTCTGGCGGTCGATGATGCCGGGGGCGGGGCTCTCCACCGCGCGGTAGCCGTCGGCGCGGATATCGCCGCCGCCGTCCACAGGCATACCGAGGGCGTTGACCACGCGGCCGAGGAATCCCTCTCCCACGGGAACGCCCGCCGTGCGGCCCGTGCGCCGCACGGTGCTGCCGGCGCTGACGAGCGCGTCGTCGTCAAACAGGATGCAGCCGACGCTCTCCTCCGAGAGGTCCTGCACCATGCCGCGCACGCCGCCGTCGAAGAGCAGCACCTCGCCGTAAGCGGCGCTCGCCAGACCGTCCACACGGGCGATGCCGTCGCCGACGGTCAGCACGGTGCCGACCTCCTGCGCCATGGCCTTCGGCGTCCAGGAGAGGATCGTCTCCTTCAAGAGCGGGATGATGTTGCCGTTGCTGTGCGGCACCTTCGTGAGTGTATCCTTGAGCTGCTGGAAGCGGCCGTTGACGCTCCAGTCGTAAATATCGTCGCCGACCTCCATGCGGAAGCCGCCGGGGAACGCATCGCTCTGCTGCCAGCTCAGCTCGACGCCCGGACCGTATTTCTTTTCAAGGAAGGCGAGAAAGCGCGTTCGCTGCGCCTCATCGGGCGGTACGGCGGCGTAGAGCAGCGCCGTTGTGACAACTGCGGTCTCACTCATCGCCGCCACCTCTTTCCGCAGCGCTGAGGAACTGGTCGTAGGCCTCCGCAGCGCTGGACTTCAGCACGAGCTTTTCGGTCGCGGCGCTCACGAGGTTCGAGATCTCGTCCTGCGCCTGCGCCATGGTCTTGTCATATTCGGCCGCGGCATTTGCACGGGCGTTTTTCAGGATGGTCTCCGCCTCGGCGCTCGCCTGCGCGCGGGCGGCATCCGCCTCCTGCTGCACGGCCTGCATAGCCTTTTCGCGGCGGTCGCGGATCTCCGTCTCCACGCCCTTGAGCTTTTCTTCATAGCCCGCGCGGGTCTGCTCGGCCTGCGCGAGGTGTTCCTTCGCCTCCGCATCCATCTTTTCATACTGCGCGCGGCGGCCGTCCATATAGCTCTTGACGGGCTTATAGAGCAGGAAGTACAGCGCGCCGAACAGGATGACAAAGTTCAGCGCGTGCAGCACGATCTGCTGGATGTTGATATTGAGCGGCATATCAGTCCCCTCCTTTGCCGGAGTGATCGGTCATCAAAGCACAAAGATGATCAGAATGGCCACGATCAGCGCATAAATGATGACCGTTTCGATGAACACAAGGCCCATCATCATCGAGGTGCGGATGGGGCCTGCGGCCTCGGGCTGGCGGGCGATCGCCTCGGTCGTGCGGGAAATGGAAATGCCCATGCCCAGCGCACCGCCAAGGCACGCAACGCCGATCATCACGCCTGCGGCCATGGCCTTGTTGGACGTGACGTCCGCCTCGCTCATCGTTTCCTGCGCCGCAGCGTCGGGCGAGGACGCATCCTCACTGTTGGCGGCGAGGGCCGGAACGGACAGGGCAAGGAGCACGAACAGCAGCGCGAACAGCGCCGCGAATTTTTTCATGGTTTTCATGGCAAATTACCTCTTTCTTCAGATGACCGCTTTGCCGCGGGCCTTCTTGACTTTCTTGATCTTCGGTTTTTTCTCATGCTTTTCCGTCGATTCCCCGTAGAAGGTGGAGACAAGCATTGTTAAAACATACGCCTGAATGAGCGCGTGCAGCAGCGTGAACAGAACGCCCACGATGACCGGCAGCACAAAGGAAAGCGCCGTGTAGTGGTACACGAGCTCCGTGACGAGCGCGCCGGAAAGGAGCGCACCGAACAGTCGGAAGCTCATCGAGATGGGCAGCGAAAAATCCTTCAGCGCGTGCAGCATCCCGCCCGGTCCCGCGGCGATGAGGCCGCCGAAGAGGATGACGCCGTAGCTCATCAGGCCCATGGCGATGGCGCCGTTGATATCCGAGAGCGGCGCGGGAAGGCTCACAGACGCCCCGCCGGTCGTCACGGTCTGAATGCCCAGCAGCTCAAAGAGCGTGCCGACAAAGATGTAAGTACCCGCCGTAAAGATATACGCGCTCAGGAATCGATTGCGGTGGGGGCTGCTGCCCTCAGCCAGGCCGTCGAACAGGCTCACGAGCTGCTCGAGCAGCAGCTGGAGCTTTCCCGGAATGACGGTGAACCTCGGGATGACGAATATCCTGCAGATCAGCGCGAACACGATCAGAATGCCCGTGACCACGTAGGCGGAAATGAGCCCCGGATTGACCTCGAGCCCGAACAGAGCGATCTTGAAGCGCTCGTGCAGCACCGCATCGCGCATCACCTCCTGAATGGAGCCGCCCTCTTCGCCGGACGGCGCCAGGATCGCGAGGATCAGCAAGGCTATCACAATGGCCGCGAACACGAGCAGCTCCCGCGTCCGCTTCTTTTTATCCACGTTATCCTACCTCCTTCTCTCCTCTGCCGCCCCGCCGGTATTCCCCTGCAAAAGGCAGGGCAGTCCACAATCTCATAATCCACATTTATATCACTTGGCCGTTTAGAATACAAGTCCGGACGGGCAACGCTTTGCATCTTTTCGACTTTTTAACACAATCCCTTTTTTCGTGCGGTTTTCGCAAAAAACGGGCGCGGCGAAGAAGGAAGCGTTCCTCCCCTCTCCGCCGCGCGGCCGCTATCAAAGCTGAATAATGCTCTTTTGCATTACAGGACAAATATAATAAGGATCGCCACGATGAGCGCATAAATGATGACCGTTTCGATGAACACAAGGCCCATCATCATCGAGGTGCGGATCTGCCCCGCCGCCTCGGGCTGCTCGGCGATGTTGCTCGTCGCCTTCGAGATCGCGCGCGCCATACCAAGCGCACCGCCGAGGCACGCCACGGCGATGAGCCCCGCCGACGTCCAGGCCTTGCGGATCTTGACGGCATTCTCGTTGTCGGTCTCCTCCGCCGTCACTTCCGCGGGCTCGCTGTCCGCGGCCATGGCCGGGACAGATGCCACGCACAGCAGTGCCAGCAGCGCCAGGATCGTAAAAAGACGCTTCATGCTTTGCTCCTTAACAAGCAGTATCCATTTCTTTGCGAAGTCTTTATAAAGACATAATATACCATTGGCAGGCAGGATTGCAAGCACTTTTTTATACATTGCTGCAAAAAAGAAGCGCTCCGGGTATCCCGGAGCGCTTCTTCTGTTATTTTCGCTTCTGCCGGCGGATGTCCTCGCCGAAAAAGAGCAGCAGTTGGTACTCCCCCTGCAGGCGCGAGAGCACCGGCGCGCCGTAGCGCCGACCGATCTCATCGGGCCGCAGATTGGTGGAGATGACGGTCTTTTTCCCCGTGATGAGGCGGGTGTTGACGATCTGGTAGATGGCGCTCTGGACGAAGCTCGTCATCAGCTCCGTGCCGAGGTCGTCGAGGATCAGCAGGTCACAGCCGAGCGCGCGGCTCACGGCGCCATCGTTCTCCTCGTCCGTCTCGCGGCCGAACTTCTGCGCCTCGAAGCGCGCGAAGATGTGCCCCGCCGTGTCGTAGACCACGCTGTGGCCGCCCGCGCTCACCACGCGCGCGATGGAGGCGGACAGGAACGTTTTCCCCAGCCCCGTGCCGCCCGAGAGCAGGAGATTGCCGCTCTTGGGGGAAAACTCGTGCGCATAGTCCTGGCATACGTCGTACACGCGCTCCATGTTCGCACGCGGCGAAATGCCGAGCTCGCTGTCGGGCAGCGGCGAATAGTAGTCAAAATCAAAGGTCTCAAAGCTCTGTGAGCCGAGGTCTAAAAGGCCCGAGAGCTCCTTGTTCTGCTCGCGCACATAGTAGGAGCGCAGGCAGGCACAGACGGCGCTGCCGAGAAAGCCCGTGTCGTTGCAGCGCGGGCAGGCGGGCTTTTCCTCGAGATAATCGGCCGGCAGGCCGAGCTGCGTGAGCAGCAGGCGCTTTTCCTGCTGCAAGCGGAGATTCTCCTCCTGCAAGGCGGCGATGGCCGGGCGCGGGTCCGCGCCGCGGCGCAGGCCCGAGGCGATGATCTTCGCCATCGTGTGCGACAGCTCGCGGTCGATCTCCCCGATGCGCGGGCACTTTGTGTATACCGCGCGCTCACGCGCGCGGAAATTCTCCGCGCGCCGCTGCTTGTCCTCGTCAAAGCGCGCCAGCGCGCGGCGCATCAGCCGGCCGTCGTAAGCCATCGTTCTCCCCCGCTTTCGTTTACTGATTCAGATATTCCTTCATCCAGGCGTTGCCGCCGGTGGTGTTCTTCTTCGGCTTGCTCTGCTCCCTGGCGTTCTCGGCCTTCACTTCGGCGAGCGTGTGCAGGCCCTTTTCGTGCCAGCGCTTCAAAATGCCGTTGCAGTACGGCCAGCGGAACTCATGGCAGTGCAGCACCGTGCGGTCGTAGGCTTCGGCCACCGTTTCCGCCGGGAAGCCCATCTCCGCCCACGCGGAGAGGTATTTTTCCTCGCTCGGCGCGCTCGCGCGGCCTGCCATTTGCAGCGCCGCCATGTACTCGGGGTATTTTGAGCGCATGGTCTGTTCGCGCTTCATGTACTCCCCCGCCTTTTCGATGGAGAAAAGCTCCTTGCGCGCCCAGACGTAGCCCTCTTTTTCGATCTCGCGCATATTGGGCAGTCTCCCCTCGCCAAACTGCTGCGCCTTTTTCGTGATGCAGTAGTTCACCAGCGTGTAGACCACGTCCGCCGGGAGGCCGAGGTTTTCATAGAGACCCAGGAGCTTTTTGACCGACGGGATGGAGAGCGGCCCGAGCTTGTGCTCCACCTCGCGCAAAAGGCAGGCAAAGCGGCCGTCGCCCTCGAGCTTTCGCATGATGTCCTCGCGCGTGTAGTCGGGCGTTTCCTGCGGCGGCTCGGCCGGAGGCTGCGCCGCCTTTTTTTCCGGCGCGCCGACGAGCTGCATCTCATAGAGCGCCTGCTCCGCCGCGCGGACGCGCTTTTCGTCCCAACTGAGCATTTTGGCGAGCTTTTCCGCCTCTGCCGCGCCGTGCGAATGCAGGATGGCGAGATACAGCAGCGCCGCGTCGCCGTTGCCGCCGCCGATGAGCCGCCTGAGCGCCGCCGCCGAGAGGGTGATGCTCTCTTCCTCTTTCAGATGCAGCACGTAGCCTGCCATGCTCCCCGTCTCCTTTCGCGCATTTTCGATTTTCCTATTCTACATGAAATTTTCCCGTTCGTAAACATGAATTTTTTTGCTTCCCCCTTTTCACATTTTCACTCTCGTGTTATACTGTTAGGGACTATATGGGTGGAAATTGCCCTTTTCTGTGCAACAGCGAAAAAGAAAGGAGCACACAGATCATGGAAAACCGTATCACGATCTCCATTTGCGAGGAAGAATACACATTCGTAGCCGAGGAAGCCCCCTCCTATATGCAGAAGGTCGGCTCCTACGTCAACGACAAGATGAGCGAGCTGCTTGACTCTGCCAAGGTCGGCCGCACCGACGCCGCCGTGCTGACGGCCGTGAACATCGCCGATGAGCTTTTCAAGGAGCGCGAGGCGGGCGACGCCCTGCGCCGCCAGCTCAAGCAGTATCTCGACGAGGCTTCTCAGGCCAAAAACGAGGTCAGCGAGCTTAAGCGCGAGATCTTCAAGCTCCAGCAGCAGAAGAAGTAAGCCTTGACGACCGAGCTGTTGGCGCCTGCCGGCGGGCAGGAGGCGCTCGTCGCCGCCGTACAGAGCGGCGCGGACGCCGTATATATGGGCTTTGGCGCGTTCAACGCGCGGCGCAGCGCGAGGAACTTTTCCGATGAGGAATTCCGCGCGGCGGTTTCTTATTGCCATCTGCGGGGCGTGAAGGTCTATCTGACGCTCAACACGCTCGTCACCGACCGCGAGCTGCCGCTGCTCGTCGAAGAGGCGCGCATCGCGTCGGAATGCGGCGTGGACTCCATTCTGGTGCAGGACTGGGGCGTTCTCGATACGCTTCGCTCCCTCATTCCCGACGTGCCGCTGCACGCCTCGACACAGATGAGTCTGCACACGCTCTCGGGCGTGGCGGAGGCGGCCCGGCTCGGCATGACGCGCGCGGTGCTCGCGCGCGAGCTTTCGCGCGGCGAGATCGCCGAGATCTGCGAGAACAGCCCCATCGAGATCGAAACCTTTGTCCACGGCGCGCTGTGTATGTGCTACAGCGGCCAGTGCGAGATGTCCGCCGTCATCGGGCGGCGCAGCGGCAACCGCGGCGCGTGCGCCCAGCCCTGCCGCCTGCCCTACGGCTTCGATGGCAAGGCAAGCGGGCACCCGCTGAGCTTAAAGGACGCAAATCTCGCGCCCTTTGTGCCGGAGATGCAGGATATGGGCGTTGCCTGCCTGAAGATCGAAGGGCGCATGAAGCGCCCGGAGTATGTCGCCGCCGTGACGGAGATCTACGCGCGCCTTCTGCGCGAGCACCGCGCGCCGACGAAGGACGAGCAGAAAAAGCTCGCCCTCGCCTTTTCGCGCGACGGCTTCACCGAGGGGTATTACCGCGGCACACGCGGACGCGGGATGTTCGGCACGCGCCCGGAGAACGCCAAGTGGCCGGAGGACTGGTTCAGCGAGATTCGCGCGCGCTATGAAAAGGAAAATCTGCGGCTCGTGCCGCTCGCATTAAATTGCACCATCCGCGCCGGAGAGCCGATGACCCTGACGGCGGAAGATGCGGACGGCCACCGCGTGACCGTCACCGGCGCCGTGCCCGAGGCGGCGCGCTCCCGCGCGATCACCGTGGAAGAGGTCGAAGCACGCCTCAAAAAGACCGGCGGCACGGCCTTTTCGGTCGCGTCCTGCTTTGTCACGCTGGATGACGGCCTTGCCGTCAGTGCGAGTGCGCTCAACGCGCTGCGCCGCGAAGCACTTTCGCAGATGGAAACGCTGCGCACCGCTGTGCCCGAGCGCCGCGCATTCGACTTTGTTCCGCCGGAGAAGATCAAAAACAGCGCGGACAAGCCGCTCCTGACCGTTTCCATTCACAAGGCGGAGCAGCTGAGCGAGGCGCTCGTTTCGCTCGCTCCCGCGCGGTTATATGTCCCCGTCGAACTGCTGCCGCAGATCGACCTGACGCCGTATCTCGGCAAAACCGAATTTTTCGCCGTGCTGCCGCGCATCTACCGCACGCAGGACGAGCCTATTTTGCGCGCGCTGCTCGAGGACGCCGCCAAAAAAGGCGTCACGGGCGTGTCGCTCGCCAACCTCGGCCATCTCTCGCTCGTGCGCGGGCTTGCTCTTTCGCTGCACGGCGGCTGGCCGCTGAACCTCTACAATTCCGCCGCGCTCGCCTTCTGGAAAGAGGAAGGGCTCGCAAGTGCGTGCGTCTCGTTCGAGCTGCGTGACGCACAGCTGCGCGATCTGAGCAAGTGCCTGCCCTGCGAGGCCATCGTCTATGGCCGCCTTCCCCTGATGATCACGGAAAACTGCCTGAACGCAAATGAGTTCGGCTGCCGGTACTTCAAGGAGCAGCCCGTGTCTGTCCCGGCAGACGGCGCGTGCGCAAGCGCGCCGGAGCTCACGGACCGGCGCGGCGAGCGCTTCCCCGTGCTGCGCGCGTGGGGCTGCCGCAGCGAGATCGAGAACGGAAAAATTCTCTATCTCGCGGACAAGGCAAGCGACTGGCAGTCGCTTGGTTTCCGCTTTGCACAGCTCCGTTTCACGACGGAAAGCCCCGAAGAATGCGTGCGGATGCTGCGCGCGTACCGGGGCGAGGCGGTCGAAGCGCCGGAAAATATCACGCGCGGTCTCTTCTACCGCGGCGCAGAATGAATCCCATCCGTAATTATTTATTTGAATTATACTCTTTATTATCATAAGTGAGGCAATATCATGGCAATCGTTTTGGCATCCCAGTCCCCGCGCCGGCAGGAGCTTTTGCAGCGCATCGGCGTGGAGGACTTCCGCACGCTCTCGCTCGACATTGACGAGAGCTACCCCGCAGGTCTTTCTCCCGAGGACACCGTGCGTTTCATCGCCGGGAAAAAATCCGACGCGGCCGCCGCGCTCTGCGCGCCCGACGACCTCATCATCACGGCGGACACGATGGTCTTTCTCGGCAGCGACCGGCTCGGCAAGCCGCGCGATGAGGAGGACGCCTTCCGGATGCTGCGCGAGCTTGCGGGCAGCCGTCACACGGTCTGCACCGGCGTCAGCCTTCGCAGGGGCGCGCAGTACGAGTCCTTCGCCGTGTCGACGGGCGTTACCTTCCGCCGGGCATCGGACGACGAGATCCGCGCCTACATCAAAACCGGCGAGCCGATGGACAAAGCCGGCGCCTACGGCGTGCAGAGCCGCGGCGCGCTTTTTGTCGAGCGCATCGACGGCGACTTTTTCAACGTCATGGGCCTTCCTGTCGAGCAGCTCGGCCTTGCGCTCGCGCGCTTCGGCGTGAAGCTGCTGTGACCTCTCCCCTGCCCTACGATCGAAAGGAGGGTAAGCCTTGAAAGAATTTTTCCGTCAGCACGGGCTGCGCATTCTGGCCGTCGCAGCGGCGGTCTCTGTGGCATTGAGCCTTTTGACCTACTTTTCCTCGACGTCCTCGGTGCTTGAAAACATCGCGGGCGTGCTGACGTACCCATTCCGCGCCGCGGCCACCGCCGTGAGCGATTGGGCCGCCGACAAGCGGCAGTATTACGAGGATGTGACCGCCCTCAAGGAGGAAAACGCCGCGCTCAAAAAGGAGATCGCGGATCTGCGCGCCCAGCAGCGCCAGGCACAGGCGGACAGCGAGGAAAATAAGCTGTTCCGTAAGCTCCTGAAATTGCAGGAGCAGCGGCGCGACTTCACCTTCGTCTCCGCCGCGGTCCTTGCCCACGGTGAGAGCAACTGGACCTCCTCCCTATCGCTCAGCCACGGCACGGATTCCGACATTGCCGTGGGCGACTGCGTGGTGAGCGCCGAGGGCTATCTCGTCGGCGTCGTGTCCGAGGTCGGGCTCAACTGGTCGACGGTGCTGACCGTTATCGACACGGACACCGAGCTCGGCGCGCGCATCTTCCGCACCGGGGAAACGGCCGTCGCCGAGGGCGACTTTTCCCTCATGGGCGAAGGAAAGCTCAAGCTCTCCTATCTCACCTCGGACGACGAGGTGCTCACGGGCGACCAGATCGTCACCTCGGGTCTCGGCGGGTACTATCCCAGCGGCCTTGTCATCGGCGCGGTCGAGTCGGTGCAGACCGGCGACGACGGCCTTGCCCGCTACGCCGTCCTCACCCCCATGGTCGACTTTGACGCGCTGACCGAGGTCTTCGTCATCGTCGACTACGATATCGTCGAATAAGGGGGCAGCGCATGAACGTAACGCAGACGACCGCCCTCAAATGGACATTTTACGCGCTCGCGGCGCTGCTGCTCTGCTTTTTCAAAAGGGTCCTGCTCGGCTCGGTGAGCGTCTGGGGCGTGCTCCCCTTTTTGCCGCCGGTGCTGCTCGCGGTCATGGCCTCGTTCGAGCAACCGAGATCCGCGGTGCTCTCGGGCATCGTGTTCGGCGCGCTGTGCGATCTTGTGCTGCCGGCAAGCCTTCCCTGCCTTTACACGCTCGCCTTCACCGCCGCCGCACTGCTCATCTCCACGCTTTTGAGCAATCTCCTGCAGCCGGGCTTTGCCCGCGCGCTGCTCGCGACGGTGCTGGCTTTCCTTGTCACCGATCTTTTGCAGGCCCTCGCGCTGCTGCCGCGCAGCGGTATGAGCGCTCTCCTGCCGATGCTGCACCTCTTTGCGAAGGAAACGGCGCTCTCGTGCCTGCTGCTTCTGCCGAGCTACCCGCTGCTGCGCGCGGTGCACCGTCTCTTTGCCGACTGAATTTCCCCGTTTCCCCTGTTTTCCCCACTCCGCTCGGAAAGGAGCGATCTTATGGACCCCAAACGCTTTACCCGCCGCCTCGTCGCGCTCGGCGCGGCGATGTTCCTCGTTGCGCTCGTCTTTGTCGTCACGCTCTTTGACGCGCAGATCGTCCACGGCGACGACTATCTCGCCAAATCCATCCGCACGAACGCCAAGGTCGAAACCGTCAAGGGCACGCGCGGCGTGATCACCGACCGCAACGGCAAGGTGCTCGTATCCAATCGCGCGGTCTACACGCTGAATTTCGACTCATCGCTCGTCTCGTCTGACGAGCTGAACGACGCGCTGCTGCGCCTCATCGAGCTGATGAACGCGCAGGGCGTCGAGATCCGGGATATTCTCCCCCTTTCGCAGGAGGCGCCCTACGTCTATGACACGGCAAAAGGCGGCGTCCGGGCGCTCGTCAAATACCTCGTCTCGCTCAAATGGATGGACGAAAAGAACGTGGACGAGGACGGCCTGCCCACGAGCATCACCGGCCCTGCGCTCTATCTGCGCCTTTGCAGCGAATACGGCGTCAGCGAAGCGCTGCCCGACGACACGGCGCGCACGCTTGTGGGGCTGCGCTATGCGCTCGCCTCCGCCAGGCTGAACGGCTCGTCGGTCTTTGAATTTGCGAGCGACGTGGACGTTGCGCTCATCTCGCTCATCAAGGACGGCTCCTACGCCGGCGTGCAGGTGGACACCTCCTCCGTGCGCGTTTACGAGACCGATTACGCCGCCCACGTGCTCGGCTACACCGGCAGCATCGAGGACTGGGACGATTACAAGGATAAGGACGGCTACACGCTTGCGAGCATCGTCGGCAAGTCCGGCGCGGAGAGCGCATTTGAAGAATACCTTCACGGCAGCGACGGCAAGCGCCTTGTGACCTTCAACGACTCCGGCAAGGTGACCGGCGAGCTCTACTCCGTGGAGCCGAAGCCCGGCTCCACGGTGGCGCTGACCATTGATATCGACTTTCAGGAGGATGTGGATCAGGCGCTGGAAAGCACCGTCACCGCGATGACAAAGGCCGACGGCATCGACCGCGGCGCGGCGGTCGCGGTCGTGCAGGTCGGCACGGGCGATGTGCTGGCACTCGCGTCGTACCCCACCTATTCCCTCTCCACCTTCCGCGACGAGATCGCCGCGCTCACGAGCGACACGATGCAGCCGATGTGGAACCGCGCCACGCAGGGCACCTACGCCCCCGGCTCGACCCTAAAGCCCCTCACGGCCATCGCCGCGCTCGAGTCCGGCGCGACCACCGTGCGCGAAACGCTCTACGACTCGGGCAAGTGGGTCTATCCCGGCTACTCTGCGAGCTATACCTACTGCTGGAAGCGCAGCGGCCATGGGTCCCTCAACGTGCGCGGCGCGATCATGAATTCGTGCAACTACTATTTTGCCGAAATGGGCTACCGCATGGGTATGGACACCCTGCGCAAGTATTACGCGGACTTCGGCCTCGGCTCGCCGACGGGCATTGAGATCGGCGACGCCGCAGGCCGCCTCCCCTCCCAGAATGAGGGCGAGAACCTTGCGCCCTGGGCGGCCTTCGGCCAGGCAAACCAGCTCTATACGCCGCTTCAGCTCGCCAACTACATCGCGACGCTCTCCGGCGGCGGCGACCGCTACGCGACGCACTTGCTCAAAAACGTGCGCGAGAGCGGCACGGGTGCGCTCGAATACGTCTACGACGCCGAGCCCGTGCAGACGATCGCAATGAGCGAGGAAAATCTCTCCGCCGTGCTCGCCGGTATGCACGACTTAGCCACTGATGGTGCGGTGTCCTCCTATTTTAAGGATTGTATCGTCGACGCCGCCGCCAAGACCGGCACCGTCCAGACCGGCGACACCAAAAACAACAACGGCGCGTTCGTCTGCTTCGCTCCCTACGACGACCCGCAGATCGCCGTGGCCATCGTCATCGAAAAGGGCGGCACGGGCGCGGCGCTTGCCTCCACCGCCGTGCAGGTATTGAACGCCTACTTCTCCAACGCCGCCGCCAACACGACGGTGACGGGCGAGAACACACTGCTTGGCTGAGCGCGCCGCAAGGCGCGCTTTTCCTTTTTCTCCGGGCCGCCTCGGGCGGCGGAAAGGAATATTATGTCAACTTATTGCTTTGACCCCCGCGACCCCCACTGCAAATTGCCCCTCGGCGCGGTGCCGTGCGGCACGCGCGTGCAGCTCTGCCTGCGGCCCGAAGCGGGCGCGGCGGTCACGCGCTGCGAGCTGCTCGCCCACGCGGAATTTGCCGATACCTGGACCGCGACCGAACTTTCCCCTGCGCAGGAATGCGGCAACGCGGTCTTTCGCGGGGAGTATTCTGCTCCGCGGGACGCGGACCTTGTGTGGTATCACTTCCGCCTTCTTTGGGCCGACGGCGGCACGAGCTGCTACGGGAAGGCTGGCCTTTGCGCGTGGGACACGGTGGAGCCGTGGCAGCTCACGGTCTACGATGACACGCACAAAACGCCCGAGTGGTTCGGCCGCGGCGTGACGTATCAGATCTTCCCCGACCGCTTCCATTGCGCAAAAAAGCGAGACGCCGCAGGCCTTGTCGGTCCGCGCACGCTGCATGAGTGCTGGGACGAGGCACCCGAATACCGCCCAAACGCCGAGGGCGAGATCACGTGCAGCGACTTTTTCGGCGGCGACCTGCAGGGCATCACGGAAAAGCTCGACTATCTCGCCTCCCTCGGCGTGACGACGCTCTACCTCTGCCCGATCTTCGAAGCGTCCACCAACCATCGCTACGACACGGCCTGCTACGAGCGCATCGACCCGCTGCTCGGCGACGAAAAGGACTTTCGCACGCTCTGCGCGGAGGCAAAGAGGCGCGGCATCCGCGTGCTGCTCGACGGCGTTTTCAACCACACGGGGCGAAAAAGCGTCTATTTTAACGCTGACGGCTTTTATCCCTCGCTCGGCGCGGCGCAGGGTGAGCAGTCGCCCTACTACCGCTGGTACAGCTTCCACCCCTTCCCCGACGAGTATGACGCATGGTGGGGCATCAAGAACCTCCCCGCCGTCAACGAAACAGAGCAAAGTTATGTTGACTACATCATCGAGGGTGAACACTCGATCATCCGCCGCTGGCTGCGCGCAGGCGCGTCCGGCTGGCGGCTGGACGTCGCCGACGAGCTGCCCGACGAATTCATCGCGCGCATCCGCCGCGTCATTGAGGAGGAACGCCCCGACGGTTACCTCCTTGGCGAGGTCTGGGAGGACGGCACGACGAAGATCGCCTACTCCAAGCGCCGCAAGTATCTGCTGGGGCGCGAAACGCACGGCCTCATGAACTACCCCTTCCGCACGGCCTTGCTCGATTTCCTGCGCGGCGGCGACTCCGCGGTCTTCCGCGAGCGCATGGAAGAATTACGCGAGCACTATCCCGCGCCCGCCTTTTACGGCGCGATGAACTTCCTCTCCACGCACGACACGCCAAGGCTTCTGACGGTTTTGGGACACCGGGGCGACGCGCCCTCTACACGCGATGAGCGCGCGGCCTACCTCCTGAGCGAGGAAGAAAAGTCGCGCGGCACGGCGCTTTTGAAGCTCGCGGCGCTCATTCTCTATACCTTCCCCGGCTCGCCAATGCTCTACTACGGTGACGAGGCCGGGATGCAGGGCTTTGAAGACCCCTTCAACCGAGGCCCTTACCCGTGGGGACACGAGGACGCGGCGCTCCTGCGCTATTTCCGTCAGCTCGGCGCGCTGCGAAAGGCGCACGAGGCCTTGCAGCGCGGCACGATCGACTACTGCGCGGCGCAGGGGCGCGTGCTGGCCTTCTGCCGCGCATCAAACAGTGAAAAATGTATCACGGCGGTCAACGCGGGCGAACAGTCCGCCGTCCTCACGCTGCCGTGGGATGCGCCCCTCGCGCAGGACGCGCTCACGCGTCAGTCCTTCTTCTGCTGCGACGGCGTGCTCCGCCTGACGCTCGAGCCTTACGGCGCGGTACTGCTCGTTGAGGCCGAAACCTGAACTTTTGTTTCACGTGAAACACTGTTTTGAACGCCATGGTAAAGGCTATTCCCTTTACCATGGCGTTTTCGCGTCCCATGACCCATTCCCCTGCGATCTGGCATATCCGCACTCAAAGAAGACGTAAAGGCCCGCGCCTTGTCATGTTTCACGTGAAACAAATTTCGTAAAATTGCTCGTTTTCTGTTGAAATCGAACGGGTTTGTGTTATACTAAGCAAGAATGAAAATGGTTATTTGTATCCGGAACTAAGGTAGGTGTTCTTTTGGCTAAGATCGTTGCGATCGTCAATCAGAAGGGCGGCGTCGGCAAGACGACGACCTGCGTGAATCTGACGTCATCATTGAAAGAAAAGGGAAAGCGCGTCCTGCTGTGCGATTTTGACCCGCAGGCCAACTCCACCTCCGGCATGGGTGTGGACAAGACCAGCGCGCGCAGCGTGTATGACGTACTCATCAACGGCGCGGATGTGACGGCCAGCGTCTCGCACACGCGCTACGGCGATGTGCTGCCGTCTTCCAAGGCGCTCGCGGGCGCGGGCATTGAGATGATCGACCGCCCGAACCGCGAATTCCTGCTCAAGCAGGCGCTCGACGTTCTCTCGCCCAATTACGACTTTATCCTCATCGACTGCCCGCCGTCGCTCGAACTCTTAACGGTCAACGCCCTCTGCGCGGCAAATTCGCTCATCGTTCCCGTGCAGGGCGAATATTTCGCGCTCGAGGGCCTGTCCGACCTGATGCACACGGTCCGCATGGTGCGCCGCAACCTCAACCCCGGCCTTGAGCTGGAGGGCGTGCTGCTGACGATGTTCGACGGGCGCACGAATCTTGCCCTGCAAGTGGCCGAAGAAGTCAAGCGCTACTTTCCCGGCAAGGTGTACGCCACCGTCATCCCGCGCAATGTGCGCCTTTCCGAGGCGCCGAGCCACGGCAAGCCCATCAACTACTACGACCGTGTCTCGCGCGGCGCGGAGGCCTACAGCAACCTCGCCAATGAGTTTTTGAAGCAGAACAAATGATACATTAAAATATAAAGGGCGTTTTCCGCCCTTTCACCCCCGCAGAAAGGAGATGTTCCCATGGCAAACGCAAACCGAGGGCTCGGCAAGGGTCTGGGCGCGCTGCTGGGCGACGCCGCCCTGCACGCCGACACGTCCGACAGCCTCTACCTCCCCATTTCAAAGATCGAGCCCTACGCCAATCAGCCGCGCCATCACTTTGACGAAGACGCTTTGCAGGACCTTGCGGATTCCATCCGCGAGCACGGCATCATCCAGCCGCTGACGGTCCGCCGCCTTTCTTCCGGCTACTATCAGATCATCGCCGGCGAGCGCCGCTGGCGCGCCGCGCGCATCGCGGGCCTGCACGAGGTCCCCGCCATCGTCATCGAGGCGGACGACCGCAAGATGACCGAGCTTTCGCTCATCGAGAACCTACAGCGCGAGGACCTCGACCCCATCGAAGAGGCCGAGGGCTACAAAACGCTGATGGACAGCTACCAGCTCACGCAGGAGGAGGCCGCCGAGCGCGTGGGCAAGTCCCGCTCCGCTGTGGCAAACAGCTTGCGGCTGCTGGGCCTCTGCCCGGAGGTGCGCGAAATGCTGCAAAACGGCGTGCTTTCCGGCGGCCATGCCCGCGCGCTGCTGCCGCTCAAGGCAGAGCTCCAGCTTGAGGCTGCAAAGCTCGTCGCCGCACAGGGGCTGAGCGTCCGCCAGACGGAGTCGCTCGCCAAGCGGCTCGGCAGCGCCAAAGAGGAAAAGAAGCGCTCAAACGAGGAGATCATGGCCGAAAGCTACGGCCGTCTCGCCGCGCAGGAGCTCAGCGATAAGATCGGCCGCACCTGCCGCATCGTTTCGGGCAAGAAGAAGGGGCGCATCGAGCTGGACTACTACGGCATGGACGATCTGAACGACCTGCTCGAAGCGCTCGCCGCCATCAAACGCAGAAAGAACGGAGGCGAATGACCATGTCCGATTTTATCCACGAGGGTCCCAAGGACCCGAACAAGGAGAGCGCGCCCAAGGAGGAGAAGCCCACCACCGAGCGTGAGCGCATGAAAAAGGTGTACACTTACGTCGCGGTGCTCTTCTGCGTGGCTTTTCTGCTGATCTTATGGACTTTTCTGATGAATCAGCGCAGCAGCAGGGAGATCCGCGATGAGATCAGGAGCGGCAACAACACGCTGCAAAGCACCCTCGAGCAGAACGACACGCTGGAAGCGCGCGTCGATGAGCTGGAAGCGCAGCTCGCCGCCGCAGAGGAGGACAGCAAGGCACTCAACGAAACCGTCAGTCTCCAGTCCGACCAACTGCGCGCGCTCGACTGGCTGCTCGAGATCGAGCAGGCCTATGGCGCGAAGGACTATGATACGGCAAAGGAGAACATCCGCGCGTTTGAAAAGGACGGCACATCGAAATATCTTCCCGAAAAGCCGCTGCGCACCGGCATTTCCGGCGACGATGCCCCCTCCCCCGCCGCACGCTATCAGTCCATCGTGGACGAGCTGTTCCCGGACGGTGTGAACTGAATATTCAGTCCGCCGTTTACTTTACAACGATAATGAGGTAAATTATTATGCTGGATATGAAATTCCTGCGGGAAAATCCCGATCTGGTCAAGGAAAACATCAAAAAGAAGTTTCAGGACGAAAAGCTCCCCCTCGTTGACGAAGTCATCGCGTTGGACGCTGCGAACCGCGCCGCCATCACCGAGGCGAGCGAGCTGCGCGCCAGCCGCAACGCCCTGAGCAAGCAGATCGGTATGCTGATGGGTCAGGCCAAGAAGGACCCGAGCAAGCTCGAGGAAGCCGAAAAGATCAAAGCGACCGTCAAGCAGAACGCCGACCGTCTTGCAGAGCTTGAAAAGCTCGAGGAGGAGTACGAGCAGAAGATCCACAAGATCATGCTGCTCATCCCCAACATCATCGACCCGAGCGTCCCCATCGGTCCGGACGACAGCTGCAACGTCGAAGTCGAGCGCTTCGGCGAGCCGAAGGTCCCCGAATTCGACATCCCCTACCACACGCAGATCATGGAGCGCTTTGACGGCGTTGACATGGACGCGGCGGGCCGCGTCTCCGGCGCTGGCTTCTACTACCTGCTCGGCGACATTGCGCGCCTGCACGAGGGCGTGCTTGCCTACGCGCGCGACTTTATGATCGACAAGGGCTTCACGTTCTGCATCCCGCCGTTCATGATCCACGGCAACGTGGTCGAGGGCGTGATGAGCCAGAACGACATGGACGCCATGATGTATAAGATCGAGGGCGAAGACCTCTACCTCATCGGCACGAGCGAGCACTCGATGGTCGGCCGCTTCATCGGTGAGATCCTGCCCGAAAGCAGCCTCCCCCAGACGCTCACCTCCTACTCCCCGTGCTTTCGCAAGGAGAAGGGCTCCCACGGCATCGAGGAGCGCGGCGTTTACCGCATCCACCAGTTCGAAAAGCAGGAGATGATCGTCGTCTGCAAGCCCGAGGAGAGCATGGACTGGTACAACAAGATGTGGAAGTGGAGCGTCGAGCTGTTCCGCTCGATGGACATTCCCGTCCGCCAGCTCGAATGCTGCTCCGGCGACCTCGCCGACCTCAAGGTCAAGAGCTGCGACATCGAGGCCTGGTCCCCGCGCCAGAAAAAGTATTTCGAGGTCTGCTCCTGCTCCAACCTCGGCGACGCGCAGGCCCGCCGCCTCAAGATCCGCGTCAAGGGCGAGGACGGCAAGATGTACCTGCCGCACACGCTGAACAACACCGTCGTTGCGCCCCCGCGTATGCTGATCGCGTTCCTCGAGAACAACCTTCAGGCCGACGGCAGTGTGCTCATTCCCAAGGTACTCCAGCCTTACATGGGCGGCAAGACCGTTTTGGTGCCGAAAAAATAACTCCAATTCGCAATATTATCCGGATTTTATACGATAAGTTTTCGTTTTCGCACATTTTTAGCAAAGAGGTGCTTCCCGTGAAGAAGTTTTTTGAAGAGTTCAAGGCCTTTGCCATGCGCGGCAACGTCATCGACATGGCCGTCGGTGTTGTCATCGGCGGCGCGTTCGGCAAGATCACGACCTCGCTCGTGGGCGATATCATCATGCCGCTCATCTCCATGCTGACCGGCGGCGTCGACTTCTCCGCGTGGAAGTGGGTGCTCAAGGAAGCCGTCACGGAGGGCGCGGAGGTCGTCACGCCCGAGGTCGCCGTCAACTACGGCAATCTCATCGCCGTCATTCTCGACTTCATCATCATCGCCTTCGCCGTGTTCTGCATGGTCAAGGCCATCAACAAGATGCACGAAAAGCTCTCCAAGAGCGCAGAGCCGGAGCCCAAAAAAGAGCCCGAGCCGACGAAGGAAGAGCTTCTGCTCGCCGAGATCCGCGACCTTTTGAAGGAGCAGAGCAAATGAACGAGCTTCTCTTGCAGGGCCTCAGCGAGCTGGGGCTGGATGTAAGCCGGGCGGAAACGCTCGAGCGCTTCTCCTCCCTGCTGCTTGAAAAGAACGAGGTGATGAACCTCACGGCCATCACAGAGCCTGACGCCGTCGCGCAGCTCCACCTGCTCGACAGCGCGGCAATTCTGCAATTTGTCGGCCTCAAGGGGAAGAAAGTTGTCGACGTCGGCACCGGCGCGGGCTTTCCCGGTATGCCGCTGCGCATTCTGGAGGATGACTTCGACCTCACGCTGCTCGACTCGCTCGGAAAGCGCGTCCACTGGCTCTCCGAGGTCTGCGGCGAGCTGCAATTAAAGCGCGTTGACTGCGTCCACGCGCGGGCGGAGGAATTCGCCATGCAGCACCGCGAACAGTTTGATATCGCGACCTCGCGCGCCGTCGCGCAGCTCTCGGTTCTCTCGGAGCTGTGCCTGCCGCTCGTCAAGGTCGGCGGACAGTTCGCCGCGATGAAGAGCGTCGACACCGAGGACGAGATCACCGCAGCGAAGAGCGCCATCAGGACACTCGGCGGCCGCATCGTCAAGGTCGAGGATTACACCATCCCGACAAGCGACGTCGTCCACCGCCTTGTCATCATCGAAAAGGTCTCCCCTACCCCGCGCGCCTATCCGCGCGCCTTCGCCAAGATCAAAAAGGCCCCGCTGTAACGCATTTTATTCTGCAAAAAGGAGGTACGAAGCCTTGTCACAGGTCATCGCCGTCGTGTCCGGCAAGGGCGGCACGGGAAAAACTTCATTCACGACGCTCACCGGCATGGCGCTCGCGCAGCTCGGCAAAAAGACGCTGCTGCTCGACTGTGATATCGGCCTGCGCAACCTCGACCTCTACCTCGGCGTATCGGACCGCGCGCTCATGGACTTTACGGACGTCATTTCCGGCCGCACGTCGCTCGCGCAGGCCGTCGTGCGCCATCCGCTCTACCCGAATCTGTATCTGCTCACCGCGCCTGTGAGCTTCGGCACGCGTCTTCCCAGCAGGCGCGAAATGCAGCGGCTCATCGACGAGATCCGCCGCTACTTCGACTTCTGCCTCATCGACGCCGCCGCCGGCATCGGCGAGGCCTTCTCGCTTGCCACCTGCTGCGCCGACCGCGCCGTGGTCGTCACCACGAACGACCCCTCCAGCCTGCGCGACGCGCAGCGCACCGTGATGGAGCTGCACCGCTTCCCGAGCGGGCATCTGCACCTTGTCGTCAACCGCGTGCGGCGTCGGCTGCTGCAATCGCTCCACACCACCATCGACGACGCCATCGACGCGGCGGGTCTGCCGCTGCTCGGTGTCATTCCCGAAGACGAGAACGTCTCAGCCGTGCTGGGCCGCGGGCTCAGCTATACGCTCAAATACCGCTCCGGCGCCATCTGCGCCTGCGAAAACATCGCCCGCCGCCTGTGCGGTGAACGCGTGCGCCTGATGCGGCTGTAGCACCGGCCCGCAAAGGCAAACACCGCTTTTCCGCACAAGGCCCCGCCCCAAAAGCCTGCTTGCCCTTGCCGACCGACGAGACGCCGCTGAAATAGAAAATTTCACACCAGAAAGGACTGTAACAAAATATGAACATTGCCCTCATGGCACACGACAACAAAAAGGAACTGATGGTCCAGTTCTGCACGGCTTACGCCGGCATCCTGTCCCGTCACACCCTTTGCGCCACCAGCGTGACCGGTAAGATGGTCAGCGAGGCGAGCGGGCTTCCGATCCACCTGTTCATGGCGCGTATCCACGGCGGCGCGGAACAGATCGGCGCGCGCATCGCCTACAACGAGATCGATATGGTCCTCTTCTTCTGCGACCCGAGCAACCCGCAGTACAACGACAGCCTGACCTATATCACCAAGCTCTGCGACCAGAACAACATCCCCTTCGCCACCAACCTCGCCACCGCCGAAATGCTCATCATGGGTCTTTCCCGCGGCGACCTCGACTGGCGCGATATCGTCAATCCGAAGACCAAGCCCTTCACCACCTGAGCACAAAATCAGGCGATTTTCAATACAGTTAGTAATTTTCAATTTATAATATACAAACAGGAGTGGATTTTACCATGATGCAATCCCGTACACACAACTGCGGCGAGCTTCGCGCGCAGAACGCCGGTGAGCACGTCAAGCTCGTCGGCTGGATGGAGAACGTCCGCGAGGTCGGCGGCAGCCTTGCCTTCGTCGTGCTGCGCGACTTCTACGGCACGACGCAGATCGTTGTCGAAACGAGCGAGCTGCTCGCCCAGATCAAGGGCTACAACAAAGAGAGCACCATCTCCGTCGAGGGCACCGTGCGCGAGCGCGCGAGCAAGAACCCCAACCAGCCCACCGGCGATATTGAGGTCGTGCCCGAGAAGATCGAGCTGCTCGGCCGCTGCCGCTACAACTCCCTGCCGTTCGAGATCAACCGCAGCCGCGAGGCGGACGAGACCCAGCGCCTCAAGTACCGCTATCTCGACCTGCGCAACCCCGCCGTCAAGAAGAACATCATCCTGCGCTGCAACGTCATCGCCGCGCTGCGCAAGGCCATGATGGAGCACGACTTCCTCGAGATCACCACCCCGATCCTGACGGCCTCCTCTCCCGAGGGCGCGCGTGACTACCTCGTCCCCGCCCGCAAGCACCCCGGCAAGTTCTATGCCCTGCCGCAGGCGCCGCAGCAGTTCAAGCAGCTTCTGATGACCTCCGGCTTCGACCGCTACTTCCAGATCGCGCCCTGCTTCCGCGATGAGGACGCGCGCGGCGACCGCAGCCCCGGCGAGTTCTACCAGCTCGATATGGAGATGGCGTTCGCCTCTCAGGAAGACGTCTTCGCCGTCTGCGAGGATGTCCTGCCCCCGATTTTCGCGAAGTTCGGCACGTATGACATCGCCTCCAAGCCTCCCTTCCGCCGCATCAAGTATCTCGATGCGCTCGAGATCTACGGCAGCGACAAGC
>ENA-UOJV01000943-UOJV01000943.1-human-gut-metagenome-genome-assembly--contig:-C82-NODE-943-length-37001-cov-11.436096_pt1 | contig 37001 bp, 41 predicted proteins | sample MGYA00242356_ERZ723903 | MGnify/ENA metagenome assembly ERZ723903
TGAGCGTTGGACAGAACTCCCGGATGTCTTGCTTGCTGAAGCGCCCGATTCTATTCTTGCTTGCTCTGCGCACCATTTCCAGTGCGGGCAGCTTGGTTTCCACAAGCACCACGCGATCCTCGAAGTCTTTGTAGGCGGCAAGGATCGTCCCGAGCAGGTACTTGATGAAGGGCACTACATCCTCGATTCCTTCGTGCCAGCCGATTTGCGCCTGTGCAAGTGCATCGTAGTACAGATCCTTGTTCTTGGCGATTTTGGCTTCCAAGGAGATATACTTGCCGACATAAAAACCGTTTCGGTACAAAAGCAGCGTTGTGAGCAATCTGCTCATTCTTCCGTTGCCGTCATTAAACGGATGAATGCACAGGAAGTCATGGATGAAAACCGGGATTGCAATCAACGGCTCCAGCTCCATATTTCCAATCACACGGTTGTATTCCTCGCAGATTCTGTCCAGCGCTTCCGGCGTTTCATAAGGGGCAAGCGGCGTGAACAGCGTTTCCACATGACCGTCCGGATAGGTGGCAGTGATATAATTCTGCACGCTTTTTGTGCGGCCCGCAAGCGGGTTATTCATGTGGCTGTACAGGATTTTGTGAAGCTGCAGGATATAGTTCTGCGTAATTGGTATCGCGTCAAAGCTCTCGTGAATGATACTCAGCACATCGCGGTATCCAGCGATCTCCTGCTCATCTCGGTTCCTCGGCGTGGTTTTCTCCTCGACGAGCTGCCGGATTCGGGTACTCGTGGTGACGATGCCCTCGATGGCATTCGATGCCTCGGTGCTCTGTATCTTGGCAATCTCCACGAGCTTTTCGAGTTCCTCCGGACGCTGCTTCAAATACAGTTCCTGCTTTCCGGCTTCCTTGTATATGGCCGCAATCAGGCCAAGAACATCCGAGTCCCACTTCTGTTCCTTAATTGCAGAGTAATTGAAGGTTCTCATTCCCTCACCTCCATTTGTTTTCCCTTAAATAATAACGCAAAATAAGGGAATAGTCAATGGATTGTGCCTTAAATTCCTTACTATTATGTCTGTATTAAGGGATTTATACTCAGAGAGTAAGAAAAGTACCTCTGCCTATCTTCCCGCCTATTCTTTGTCTATAGCGCCTCAACCTTTGAGCTACTCTCTGCGCAGAAACCACTTGCATAACACCCTGCTCAGAGTTACAATGCAGCCAACAGCAACGAGAAACGCTTCCCGTCCGGCCCCGGTGACAGTTCACCGGAAACCGGGCGGGAAGCGTTTTTGACCACATAGATTACCACATACGGCTCCGGAACACTCGGAAACAACGGAGATAAGAGCGCCAAAGAGTAAGTAAAACAAATTAAAAAGCACAAAAAACTGCTACAAATGAGTAGAAAAAGTGTTCAGCATCCCTTTGAGACCACGAGGCCGCTGGTTCGAAACCAGTCACTCGGACCAGAAAACCTACTGAAATTGTGGGATTTCAGCGGGTTTTCTATGAAAATTGTTCGTTTTTTGAAAATGCTATTCTTTGCTTATTGAGGCGCAGGATTTGCGCTGCGGATTCGGCAAACTGGAATTTAGATTATAAAGGCCTTTGCAAATACACCATATCTACCAGTTGTATTCCACTCTCACAGATTGGGTGGTCGTAATTATCTGTAAAGAAATTTGATATGATATGTGAACGGACAAAACCACACTTTTCATAAAATGGTATTGTCAGTGGGCTATCGCCTGTTCCCACTTGCAGAATGGCATATTGCTCTCTGTAATTATTAACAATAAACTCAATTAAGGCTCTTGCATAACCTTTCCCTTGATATTCTGGAACTGTCGCAATGTTCTTGATTTCAAGTATGTCATTTTCTTTATCGGTTATGACACACTCACACTTGACCCCATTATCATCAAGTACATACATCTTGCCGTTATCAAGATAACGGTCAACCATATCTTCCTGCTCATCTGCTAATAGGAGCAAATCAAGATATTGTTTTTTATTCTCTTTAACTTCAATAATTTTCATCAATCGCACCTACAAATCCCGATTTATTTCATTATAGCAAAATCGCGGCCAAAGCGCAATCGCAGCCATCCGGAGCGTTTCGGACGGCTGCATCCCGTTCATCCGTTCAATGCCTGTCGCCTTTCTGCCGTTTCAACTCCGCCAGCTCCGCTTTCATCTCTGTGATCAGCACCTTCAGCTTCTCCTCACATTCCTCGCGCGTGTGCGCATACACATTCCGCGCGTGCTTTTTGCCGTCGATCCATGTCGGGGAGTATCGTACATGGTCTCTCCAAAGGTCAAATACATCTCTTCGCCTTCAAGATTCGCTGCTCGCTCCTTGATCCTCAGCAGTCATCTTTGAAATGGCCTGCTTTAAGGTCGTCCCGGCAGTGAATCAGATTGAAACGAATCTCTACTGCCAGCGCAGCCTAGAGCGTAGCTGGACGGACAAAAAGAGCGTGGCGCACATGGCGTATACACCGCTTGGTCAGGGCAACCGGAATGAAATGTTCGGCGGCCCCGCCGTGCGTGCCCTCGCTGAGAAGTACGGCAAAACTCCGGCGCAAATCCTGCTCCGCTTCCTGACGCAAAAAGGTATCGCCGTCATTCCCAGAAGCACCAAACCGGAGCATATCCGGGAGAAGTTTGCCCTGTTCGATTTTACACTGACGCCTGACGAAATGGCGCAGCTTTCTGCGTTGGACAGAAAAGAACCGCTGATCGGCAAGCCGGAAACGCCGGAGTTGGTGGAGTTTTCACTGACGTGGTAACAAATCCGCGTCCAAAACATAATGCAGCCGCCCAAAGTGTGGGCGGCTGCGGTTATCTCAGTCCTCGATTTTTTCTTTGTCCAGCATTTTGATAACCCGCGCGGGGTTCCCGACCGCTACAGCATAGTCTGGCACATCCTTCGTGACCACGGAGGCCGCGCCTATGACGGCGTGCCGCCCCACGCGCACACCGGGCAGCACCGTCGCGCCTGCGCCGATCCACGCATAGTCCCCGATCTCCACCGGCTTGCAGGTCAGAACGTCCAGATCATAGGGATCGTGGTTGTTGGAAAGCAGCTGGACGTTGGCGGCAATGCGGGCATGATCGCCAATGGTGATGCCGCCCCGCGCCATCGCCAGCAGATTGGAGTTGACAAAAACGCCCCTGCCGATCTTCAGCATATCCAGCGCCGCGCCGCTGAGCGGCGGTGCAATGGTGCTGCCCTCGCCGAGATTCTTGCCCAGCAGCTCGCGGAGCAGGTCTTGTAGCCCTCGGAATAGGGCTGCTCCTGTTCGATTTTATATAGTTCGCCGCCGGTCAGTTCGGCCAGCATGTTGGCTGCTTTTTCTGTATTGCCGACGGCAATGCGGCGGTACGCACCGCCAAAGTAATTTTCTCCCGCACGGGAATAGTATGCGATCAATGCTGCCATGTCAAAACTCCTTTTCACTTCATGTTATTGCAAAGAACATTTCAGAATATGAAATGCAAGAGGTAACACGATGATTGACCTGTATGAACTGCGGCAGCTTACAGCCTTTGCTGATCTCGGTACATTGAGCAAGGTCGCCGAAGAATTTCACATTTCTACACCGTCTGTAACGCGCTCCATGCAGCATCTGGAGGATGCTTTTGGTGTGCCGCTGTTTATCAGAGGGAAAAATAGAATTGAACTGAATGACACGGGAAACACGGCGGTGGAGTATGCCCGAAAACTCCTCGCTGAAGCGGAGCAGGCCGTTGCGCAGGTACGCGCCTTCGATCAGCGGCAGCGGACGATCCTTGTGAAATCCTGCGCGCCTGCGCCGCTTTGGGAACTTTTGAAAGCACTCAACGCCGCACAGCCGGAAAAAATGGTTGCTTCCGCCATCTGCCAGAATGACGAGGTCCTGCGCGCATGGCAGGACGGCTCGTGCGACATTGCCGTTCTGCCGTTTCCGATTGACGGTGGAAGCCCTTTTATGCAGGAAAACCTGTTCGTCTGCGTCCCGAAAGATCATGAACTTGCGACGCACAAATCCCTGACATTTGCAGACATCAACGGCTTCAATTTTCTGCTGCGCACGGAGCTTGGCTTCTGGGATGCCCTCTGCCGCGAAAAAATGCCAGCATCCAAGTTTTTGGTGCAGACAGATAATGCTGTGTTTGACGAACTGGTTCGGGCTTCCTCGCTGCCGTGCTTTAGCACGGATTATGGAAATCTTCAGGACGGCTATCCGGAGCGGGTCAATATCCCGCTGGCGGATGAAGAAGCCCATGTGATATTCTATCTCGCAAAGAAATAACAACCGGCGGAGAAGGACTTCCTTCTCCGCCGGTTTGCGTCGTCATAGATATCTGCCGGTGATACTGTTTTTGTTTTCCCGGATCTCCTGCGGCGTGCCGCTGGCGACGATCTGCCCGCCCATGTCGCCGCCGCCCGGCCCCATGTCGATCACATAGTCGGCGTTTCGGATTACATCCAGATCATGTTCAATGACAATGACCGTCGCGCCATTGTCCAGAAGCGCCTGAAAGACGCCGAGCAGAACCCGCACGTCCAGCGGGTGCAGCCCGATGGAGGGTTCGTCGAAGACGAAAACAGAATCGGTCTGCGTTTTGCCGATCTCGCTTGCCAGCTTGAGCCGCTGCGCTTCGCCGCCGGACAGGCTCGGCGTTTCCTCGCCGAGCGTGAGATAGTCAAGGCCAAGCTGCCTGAGAATGTTCAGCCTTTGGCTGACGGTTTTCATGTCCTTACAGAAATCGATGGCAGAATTCACATCCATATCCATCAACTCCGGCAGAGACGCGGATACGCCTGCCTTGTTTGTGAGCCTTATATCATAGGCGGCCCTTGTATAGCGCGAGCCACGGCAGTCCGGGCAGGGAATGTCAACGTCCGGCAGGAACTGCACGTCGAGGCTTACTACGCCCGTTCCGTCGCAGCCGGGGCAGCGGAGTGAGCCGGTGTTGTAGGAAAAATCGCTTGCCTTATAACGCTTTTCTTTTGCGTCAGTGGATTTTGCATAGAGTTTGCGCAGTTCATCATGCACACCCGCGTAGGTGGCGACCGTTGAGCGGACGTTGATACCAATGGGTGTTGCGTCAATGAGTTTGACGTGCGCGATACCATCAGCTTTGATTGCACGGATATGTGCGGGCAGGGAACTGCCGTTGATATTAGCGTCCAGTGCGGGAACGAGGCTTTCCAATATCATCGTGGTCTTGCCAGAACCCGATACGCCTGTTACAACCGTCAGCCGTCCTTTCGGAATATTGACCTCAAGCGGTTTGACCATGTGAATTTGGGAGGTGGACAGATGAATCGTGCCGCTTGCAAACAGCGCGTCCTTTGCGGCACAGGTGCGCAGCCTCGTTTCGGCTTTGCCGGAAAGAAACGGCCCGATCTGCGAGGCCGGGGTTTCTTCTATGGTGGGAATTGTCCCATCGGCAATCACATGCCCGCCCTTTGCGCCCGCCTCCGGCCCCATTTCGATAATCCAGTCGGCTTCCTTCAAAATCTGCGTGTCGTGGTCAACCAGAATCACGGAATTGCCGTCTGCAACTAAATCGTGCATTACCCCGGTCAGGCCTACAATATTGGACGGGTGCAGACCGATGGACGGCTCGTCCAGCACATACAGAACGCCGGTTGTCCGATTGCGGACAGCGCGGGCCAGCTGCATCCGCTGGCGCTCGCCGGTGGAGAGCGTGGACGCGGAGCGGTCAAGCGTCAGGTAGTCCAGTCCCAGATCCATCAGCCGTTTGGCGGGGCTCTGGAATGCCTCGCAGATGCTTTCGGCCATCGGGCGCATTTCCTCCGGCAGACTGCCGGGAACACCCCGTACCCACTCTACCAGCTGTGACAGTGTCATCGTGCAGGCTTCATCCAGCGAAATCTCTCGCAGCTTCGGCGCACGGGCAGCGCTGGACAGCCGCGTACCGTGGCAATCCGGGCAGATATCCTCTTTCAGAAATTTTTCCACGCGCTTCATGCCCTTCTCATCCTTGACTTTGGAAAGCGCGTTTTCGACGGTGTAAACGGCGTTAAAATAGGTAAAATCCAGATCTCCGGCCTGACCGGTATTTTGATTGTGATAGAAAATGTGCTTTTTCTCCGCCGGACCGTGGAATACGATGTCCTTTTCCTGCTCGGTCAAATCCCGGAACGGGATATTTGTCCGCACGCCCATTTCACGGCAGATGTCCGTCATGAGCGACCACATCAGGCTGTTCCACGGGGCGACGGCTCCCTCGTCGATGGTCAGCGTATCATCCGGCACCAGCGACGCCATATCTACGGTGTGTACCATTCCCGTTCCGCCACATTTTGCGCACGCGCCCTGCGAATTGAACGCCAACTCCTCAGCCGACGGTGCATAAAAATGTGCGCCGCACGCCGGGCAGACCAACTCTTTTCCGGCTGCGACCAGAAGGGAAGGGGAGAGATAATGCCCGTTCGGGCAGCGGTGGCTGGATAGACGCGAGAACATCAGCCGCAGACTGTTGAGTAACTCTGTGCCTGTGCCGAACGTGCTGCGGATACCCGGCACGCCGGGACGCTGATGCAGCGCCAGTGCGGCGGGGACATACAGCACCTCGTCCACGCTGGCTTTGGACGCCTGCGTCATTCTGCGGCGGGTATAGGTGGAGAGCGCTTCGAGATACCGGCGCGACCCTTCCGCATACAGCACGCCCAGCGCCAGCGAGGATTTGCCGGAGCCGGACACACCCGCAATTCCCACAATTTTACCCAGCGGAATATCTACATCAATGTTTTTAAGGTTGTGGACTTTTGCGCCACGAATCAGCATTTTATCAATCATACATGGCCTCATAGATTATTTCTGGTTTCGTCCGAATCGCTTCGGGCGGCTGTATTACAATTAAATCCGTTTTACGGAAGCCGATAGACCGCTACCAGAAGTCGCCGCACAACCCGACAGCGGCCTTTTTGCCGAGAAAGTCAAACGTGTGAAATCCGCTGCCCTCCCGGTATTCCTTCCCCGCAGACGGCTCCTTCCAGCCCGGAGATACTCTGCGGTATAAATCGAGTATCCGGCCGGTTTGATCGATGGTCAGCTGGGAACTGAAAAACGCGCCGCAGTCCTGCTCGAGGAAGCCGAAGGATATCGCAATGGCGTGCTCTTTTGTCAGCTGGCACAGTTCGTGTATCACACGGCCCTCACGGGAAACAGCAACCGCCATGTCATGTCCGGCTGTAAAATTGAGACTGTCAAAGCCCTGAAGAAAGGCTTCTTCAAAGATCACGGCATCTGCCTTGCCTGCACATTTTCCAAGTGTATCGGCAAGAACCGCCTTGTTATATTCGATGTCTCCATTGATAAAACCGGCAGCTGCAAGCGCGCATTTCATTCCCATCATCCTCACAAACTCTGATTTGTTTCATAATAACAAAACAGGCGCCAAAACACAATCGCAGCCGCGCAGAGTTTCTTCCGGAAAAAACAGAATTTGACTTGCATAGTTGCTGAAAAATTGTCAGGCTCAAAGCGCTATGATTTCATTTGCAATTTCACAGACGGTCTTATTGCTTGTGTCGATCTTTACGGTGTCAAGCAGAGAATACAGGTTGATTCTTGCGACGCTTCTGTCGATAATATCGGCAGTGCGGATTCCGCGGGTGATATCGGAGGCTAACCGATTTCTCAAATTTATCTCGTCAGCTGTCAGAGAAATTTTCGTGACTTTGCAATTATCTGTGTCCAGACGATTGGTGATTGCATCAAGAATGGATTGCTCGTGCATGACCCAACAGAAGATGATATTCTCATAGGCGGTACAGTGGAGAAAACTGTTCAGTAAATAACAGATGTTGCGTATGACCATGGATTTTGTTTCTTCTGTAACCTGGAACGGGTCGGCATCCCAACACCAATCGCCGTCGAGAAAAACGCTGTTTGGCAAATCCTGTTTCAGCTGCTGGCTTACCGTTGTTTTGCCGACTCCCATTGTTCCGCCGAGTAAGTATAGCCGCTTCATACCAAACCCTCATAAATTCTAATTTTGTTTCTTGATAGCGGTGCAGCAATCGCAGCACCATTTCCTACTTCATCCGCTTATGCAGAATACATAAGTCTCATCGATGGCATCAATCTATCACTCGTTATTTCCTGTAATAAAATAGTCACAGTACGGCCATTTCTGTTTATTCCCGTCTATAAGCTTTCCAAGGAACTTCATCTTTTCAACCGAACGGCGCTTGATTTCAAGCAGCGTTTCACCATCCATGCGATGGTCACTTGCCTCATAAAAGGCGAGGATCGTAAACCAGTCCAGCATATTCTTCGCCATCATGTTTTCGCCGAGGTCGGGCATATCTTTCATGAACTTGAGATAATACGCCTCGGCTTTTTTGAAGATCTGTTCGGCTTCATCCGGGTAAACCTCCCGGCAATACCGCTCACACGGCTTTGCGTATTGGGAGTTTGCATAAACTCTTTTCATGTCAAAAACCTCTCTTTTCCCATGTTGTTATCCCAAGGCCACGTCTAAAACCATCATAATGCTGAACCCGGCGGCAAAGAATACCGTGCCGAGATTGGAATGCTGCCCCTGTGACATTACGGGAATCAATTCTTCTACGACCACATAAAGCATGGCGCCGGCAGCAAAACTCAGCAGATATGGCAGCGCGGGAACAATGAACTGGGTAGCAATGATTGTCAGTACGGCACCAATCGGCTCTACAACGCCGGAAAGCACGCCGCCGAGAAAGGCGTTACCCTTCCTTTGACCCTCGGCGCGAAGCGGCATGGAGATGATCGCGCCCTCCGGGAAGTTCTGAATCGCAATTCCAATCGATAAGGCAAGTGCGCTTGCTGCTGTGATTTGCGTGCTTCCCGCAAGAAAACCCGCGTACATTACGCCGACCGCCATGCCTTCCGGGATGTTGTGCAGCGTGACGGCCAGCACCATCATGGTCGTGCGTGCAAGCCTGCTTTTGGGGCCCTCTGCCTGCTCACTGCCGACATGCAGATGCGGAATCAGATGGTCAAGCGCAAGCAGAAACAGCACGCCAAGCCAGAAGCCGAGGAGTGCCGGGAAGAAAGCAAACGTTCCCATTGCTGCGGATTGCTCGATCGCCGGAATCAACAGGCTCCAGATTGAGGCGGCCACCATTACGCCTGCGGCAAAGCCCGCAAGGGAGCGTTGAACCAGATCACCGAGCGATTTTTTCATGAAGAACACACAGGCCGCACCGGCCGTCGTTCCGAGAAACGGGATTAAAATTCCGAGAAATGTCTGCATATAGCTGCCTCCGGGCCTATTTGTTCCTTCTGTATCCTGCCTCGTCGCGGTATTCGGGATGATTGTTCAGATACGGGTCTTTGTCGCCGCAGATCGTATAGTCGCATTTGCAGCCGTTCGCACAGGTGGTGGTGCGCACCAGTTTTGCGTGGATCAACTCCATGGACGCAAAATCCACGTTGCACAGGGCGGGCATGATGTCGGTAAGATCGTGCTTGATGGCAAACTCCGCCGCCGGGCAGGCTGTGAATTCGTAGTAGATCGGCTTGTCCGGGTCGAGAGGTGCGACGTCCATCTCATAGTCGTGCCATTTATCACAGGCCGACTTTGCCCGCAGAAATGCTTTATACATCAGCTTCCTGAAAAACGGCTTGTTGCAGTCTACGAATTTCAGCTTGCGGAAAGAGGGGAGAATCAGGTTTTCTTCCATCTCCTCAATCTCGCGGAACGATGTGACGGCTTTGCAGGCCACATAATAACTCATAATCGCAATGCAGTCATAGGTTCCGCCTGCGCCGTTGTGAAAATTTTGCTTGCCGCCGAGGTCGGTGCGCCAGTCAGAGAGAAATTCCACATACTGCCGCTGCACTTTTTCCCACGCCGCCTCCCGCTCTGCTTCTGGATAATGCAGCGCGATCTTTGCAAGAATCTCCTTCTTGCACGGCTTGGAATACAGCACATGGCAGGTGCGGTCAAATTGTAATTCACTGTCTTTCATTCTGTTTGCTCCTTTATTGCTTCAGAATCTCCGCGATTTTTGCAAAATCCTCCTTCGCCTCCCGGAAAATCGGCAGCATGCAGTAGCAGTGTACCATCTTTGGCCGGGCAAATGCCGTATAGGGGACCTTCGCGCGCCTGCACGCCGCTTCAAAATCAGGCAGCGCGCCGTAAAGCACTTCGTCCGCAGAATAGAAGAAGTGGATATCGCCCGCACCGGTAAAATCGCCGCGCGAGCCGGAGATCATGTAATCCGGCACGTTTTCTACACCGTGCCGCATGAATTTTTCAACCGTCACCATAAAGGCATAATCAATGGAAACGTCCTTGTCGTTCAGCGCTTGCATCCGCGCCTTTTCTTCGTCGTTCCACGGCACCTCGCCGGGGGAGACAGCCACAATATGACGCGGCTGCGGCAGGGGAGACGGCTGCGCGCTGTTGTGCGCTGCAATGCCCAGCGCCAGTGCGCCGCCGGAGGAAAAACCACAGGTGCTGACGTTCCCGCCGCCGTACAGTTCGATCATTCTGTGGTAGCATTCATAGACCATATCATAGGTGTCGGTGATGCAGTGCTCGGTGCAAAGCGGGTAAAACGGGAACCACATGTCGCAGCCGGTGTCCTGCATCAGCTTGCGCATGACGGGGAGATCCCCTTTGTCCGGACCGATGACCATGCCGCCGCCAAAGAAGTAGAGGATCGCGCGCTCAGATGGCATTGGATTTTCTCTAACAATCAAGCACGGGAATCCGTTTACTGTGATCATTTCATAGTGCGCTTTGCAGTCAGTGGGCATAAACACGCCGCGGCTGCGATTCTGCTTGTCAATGACCTTCCGAATTTCATTTTCCGGCAGTCCAAACGCCTTCTTCGCGCCGGAGAGTTTGTAAGCTGTGCGCAGAATAGAAGCAAAGATACTCATACCGTCAATCCCTTTCTTTTATAAATACTGCGCAGTCTTTGGCTCTGCCTGCCCGGTCAAAAACTTCTCTGCGTACCGGCAGAATTCTTCCGGATGTACGATGAGCAGTTCCGCGTGTGCCACTTTTGGGAAAGCAGCGCAATGGTGTCCGTGAATGCCCAAACGGGTTCCGCTGTGCAGGGAAAGAACAGCAGCGTCTGTTCCTGCTCCTGTCCGTGCTCCAAAATCTGCATGGTTCACACCTCCGAAATGCTGTTAAACCGCTCTAACCTGCGGCTGCAAGCAGATAGTTAGATAAAACTAACTGCTTTCCAAACAATATACCCCGTCTGGGGCCATAATTGTGCATAGCGTCAGCTGACAGGGGCATACGCGCTCCATATCATCTGACGCTATGGTAACAAAAAAGCGATTTCATGTCAATATGCGGATGACAAATGTACTTTTATAGGGACATTGATTGTCCCAAATTGCTCTGGATACTCTCGTTACCGCCCGCGCTTCTGCACATCCGCATCGATGCGGCGTTTCCAGCCAGCGCCGAGTGTTTTTTTGGCGCGAACGGTGCAGATCGCTTCGCTGATAACATCGTAGTTGAGCGCTGTGCCCATCTCGTCGCATTTATAGTTTACTGCACGCTCAGCGGCGATGCCGAAGCGGGCCGCTTCCTTTGCCGCGTCAATGTTTGCACCGAGAAACAGGAACTCCCAGCCGTATTTTGTTTTCTGCCGCTCAATCATTCTGTGTACCGTCTCATAGCTGTAGCGGTGGCTGGCGTTTTCGCAGCCGTCAGTGGTGATGATGAACAGCGTCTTTTCCGGCACATCTTCCCGACGGGCGTACTTGTGGATATTGCCGATATGATGGATGGCCCCGCCCACCGCGTCGAGCAGCGCTGTGCAGCCGCGGGTGAAGTACTCCTTCTCCGTCATGGGCGGCACCTCGCTGAGCGGCAGCCGGTCGTGAATGACAACGCTGTCGTTGCTGAAGAGAATCGTGGAAACCAGCGCTTCGCCTGCTTCCTTCTTCTGCTTGGCGATCATGGAGTTAAAGCCGCCGATGGTGTCTGCCTCCAGCCCTGCCATAGACCCGCTGCGATCCAAAATAAAAACCAGTTCTGTCATAATAAAAACCCTCCTGTGTTTGATTACGCTGTCATTGTAGCGAATCAGGAGGAGGGTTTGGTCGCTTGGAAAGCGACAATTTTTACGCGCCCAGCAAATTCTGCTCAAAAGCAAACAACGCTTCGTTGATCTCAAAAATATCGTACTGCTTCTGCTTGATGAAATACTCAATGATAACATCAAACTTGCTGCTGGCACTGAGAGCGTAGCCCGCGCGGGCGATGAGGTCACGGGTTTCATCCAGATTCAGTTCCAGCGCGATGGCAAAGGCAATCGCCGTAGCCTTGGAGGGCTTATAGTCTGGATTGTTGCGGATTTTGGAAAACAGCTTGCGGTCTACATTGGCTTTCTTATAAATTTCGGAGTCCTTCTGACCACTGCGGTCGATGAGGCGCAGCAATGTCTCTGAGAAACCTGCGTCCAGATGGATCAGCAGATCATCCAGACTGCGGATAGTTGTGGAAGCCGCGTGGAACTCCGGCGCGGGAGCCGTGCAGGGGGCCATTGTCCGGCCTGCGGGAAAAGTCGGACACGGACGTGAGCGGATAAAGTCGGTGTGCGCGTCTACATAATGGTCGTCGATGTATTCGGCAATGGCTGCAAACAGCTTGCTGCCGATCTGGTAAGCCTTGCGGTCGAAAATAACAAGATAGACCGTCATATCGTTTTGCAGCAGAAACTCCCCGATGGTGTCTACCGCCACGCGCAGTGCCTGATCCTTTGGATAGCCATAGACACCGGAGGCAATCAGCGGGAACGCCACAGTTTTGCAGCCGGATTCCTTCGCCAGCGCAAGGCTCGTCCGGTAACAGGAAGCAAGCTGTTCCCGTTCGCCGCAGCTGCCGCCGTTCCACACGGGGCCAACCGTGTGGATCACATAGCTGCAGGGCAAGCGGTACGCTCCGGTGATTTTAGCATCTCCGACCCTGCAGCCGCCGAGCCGCCGGCACGCAGCCAGCAGTTCCGGCCCTGCCGCACGGTGGATGCAGCCATCTACACCGCCGCCGCCCAGAAGCGTTTCGTTTGCTGCGTTGACGATGGTGTCCACATTCATTTTTGTAATGTCATTGCGGACAATTTCAAGAGGCATTCTAATTTCACATCCTTTTCCGGCAGCTTGCCTTTCCGCACCAGATCACTTCGTGCGGTACATCCCTGCGCATTACCAAGAGCGTTTTCGCATAACCAATGCGGCGCCCCGGGCGGGGGCGCCGCGGCGGTTTATGGATGGGCCTCAAAATAGGCGCGCAGACCGTTCAGAAGTGCAATCTGATCTCCCGGGTCGGGAAGACCTGAGACGGCGGCGACGCCGATCACGCTTCCGTCCCGGATGCGGATGGGGAACGCGCCGCTGCAGGCGGCGTAGTCACTGCGCGGCAGCCGCCAGTCGCGTTCCTGATCCTCGCAATTGACCTCCAGCTCGTAATACGCGCGTTGGGAACTTTTTTCAAGCAGATTCACAAGATTCCGCTTGCGCCGCAGCCACTGCTCGTGATATGCGCCCGTGCCGTCCGGGTAATAGCGGAAGACAATCACATGATTGATCTCGATCTCTACGGCGAGCGGCGCGCCCATCTTCTCGCACGCGTCCACCAGTGCGTGGCCAAGTTCCCACGCGTCGCGGTGGGAAAAGCTCGTGAACTGATAGGTCTGCTCATCTGCGATGCAGGCCTGCAGCGCCTTCTGCGCCTCAGCCCTGTCCATAATAGGCGTTCGCGCCGTGCTTGCGCAGGTAATGCTTGTCGAGCAGCACCTGCGGCATGGGGCCTGCGGCGGGGTTCAGCAGTTTGGCGTGGAAGTTCATAAACGCGACCTCTTCAAGCACAACGGCGTGGTAGACCGCCTCGTCCGCGTCCTTGCCCCAGGTGAACGGGCCGTGGTTGTGGACGAGCACGGCGGGAACCTGTGCCGGGTCGATGCCGCGGCGCTTGAATTCCTCGATGATGACAAGGCCGGTGTTCTTTTCATACGCGTCCTTGATCTCCTCCGGCGTCATGCTGCGGGTGCAGGGGATCTGGCCGTAGAAATAGTCGCCCTGCGTGGTGCCCATGGCGTCGATGCCGACACCGGCCTGCGCAAAGCTGGTCGCCCAGCGGCTGTGTGTGTGGACGATGCCGCCGATGGACGGGAACGCCCGATAGAGTTCTACATGCGTCGGTGTGTCGGATGAGGGCTTGAGACGGCCTTCGACACGCTCGCCGGTTTCCAGACTCACAAGGACGATGTCGTCGGCGGTCATTTCGTCGTATTCCACACCCGACGGCTTGATGGCGATCAAGCCACTTTCACGGTCAATGGCGGAGACGTTGCCCCAGGTGAAGGTGACAAGATCGTGCTTCGGCAGGGCCAGATTGGCCTTCAATACCTGTTCTTTCAGTGCTTCCAGCATAGTGATGCTTCCTTTCTTTCGATGTTACAGGCTCATTTCCGAGCGCTTGATGATGTGGTTCTGATAGACCTCGTTCAGCTCGACGAAGTAGCCGCTCCAGCCCCAGACGCGCACGATCAGATTGCGGTAATTTTCCGGGTGCTTCTGTGCGTCGAGGAGCTTGTCGCGGTTGACGGCGTTGATCTGCATCTGATGGCCGCCCATGTCCATGAAGCTCTTGACGAACATGGCGCATTTGCGGATAGCGTCCTCGTTGCGGAACATGGTGTCAGACAGTTCGACGGTCAGAGGGCCGCCGTTTGCCACGCGCGTCAGATGCGGCTTGGCGAAGGATTTGATGATGGAGATCGGACCTTCGCAGCGGGCGAAGAGGGAAGGAGAATAGTTGCAGGGCAGTGCCTCGTGTGCGCTGCGGCCATCGGGAGAGGCAGGCGCATCCTTCGAGTGCCAGATGTAATACATAGCCGAGGCGGTACCTGCACGGAAGCATCCGCCGCGGTCGTTTTTTCTGCCCTCCAGCGCGTCGGCGTACCAGTCGAGCAGCTGCACAGCGATGGAATCGACAAAATCGTCGTCGTTGCCGAACTTCGGGCCCTCATAGCGGAGCATGTTCTGCTCCCGCTCATAGCCCTTGAAATTGGCATGCAGCATGGCAAGCATTTTATCCGGCGTGAAGGTCTTTTCGTCGTAGACATATTTGCGGACAGCGGCCATGGAATCGGCGGCTGTTGCAAGGCCGTCGCCGTGGAAGCCGTAGTTATTATATTTGCCGGGCTTCGAGATATCGCGCATCTTTTCGAGGCAGTCCGGGCACATGAGGCTGACGAGGGGGGAAGGTTCCTTGTAGACGTTTTTCGTCTCCGCCATGAGCGCCTCGGCCTGCGCCTCAATATTCTGCTTTACAAACGCCGCGAAGTCTTCGTATGTTTTGCATTCCGGCAGATGCTCGCAGGCGTCCTGCACGGTTTTAAGGAAGTTCAGACTGTCCCAGTTGACAAGATCCATATACCCCGTCACAAGAATCTCCCAGCAGGCGGCCAGCGTGTAGTTATAGGCGTCCTTTTTCTCATAGCCCCAATGCAGCAGAGCAGGAATGACAATCTCGTCGTTTGTATACTGCGGGAAGCCGAGCCCCTTCTGCGTGAGCGTCGTGGCAAGCTCGTAGACGGACAGCGGCGTGTTTTTGTGCACGCGCAGGTTGACCTTCGGGTCAATGAGGCACAGGTCGCGGCTGGCGATCAGGCACAATTCGGACAGGTCGTTATACGCGTCGGAGCCGTCCTCGTTCGAGCCGCCCAATACGATCGTCTGCCCATTGTCGCCCTGCTGGATGCCGATGTAAAGATCGCTGTCACGGTTACAGGAGATGAAAAACTCTTCAAGCTGCTCGAGTGCTTCGTCTTTTGTCAGAAGCCCCGCATCCAGATCGTGCCGGTAATAGGGGTACAGGAACTGGTCGATGCGGCCGATGGTATTGTGATAGTTGCCGTTGCACCACATGGCGTAGTGCAGCAGGCGCAGGAACTGCAGTGCCTCAAGAAGCGTTTTGGGCGCGTTCGCGGGAATTTTGGAAAGCGTGTCCGCAACGGTCAGGTTGCCCACGCGCAGAGCCTCCTCACGGTAGCGCGCGGCGAAGTCCGTCACGATGGAAAGCACGTCCAGCATAGCCTGCAGAAATTCCTTCTGCTCCGCTGTTTTCGCCTGTTCCAGCTGCGCGCGGATTTTTTCGGCCCTTTCCGTAAAGCCGTCTGCCATCAGCATCCCGTAGTCGGGGCACATGTTGAATACGCGGCCATTTTCGTGGAATGCGTGCGTCTCGTGCAGGCGCTTGTCCTCTTCTTCCGTGTGAATCTCCGGGATGGTGCGCACGGTGCGCAGCAGCGTGATGCGCTCGTCCGGGAAAACGACGGGCGTCTCCTGCGCCAGTACATAGCGCAGCCGCGCAACAGAGCGCTGCATATCGTCAAGTCCCTGCGCTGCAAATTCTGCGGCCAGCGCGTGTACGTCTTCGGCGGGCTTGCGGTAGGCGTGGTGCGCCTTGTCGCGGACGAAAAAATCCAGCTGCTTCTGAATATGTTCGGTTTTCATGAAGCTTCCTCCTGAAAAAATAAGCCTGTGTGCAGGATTTACAGTTCGTAATCAATCGCGCCGCGCGATTCGCGGATGGATTTGCAGAGTGTAGACACGGCGACATGGCGCGGGTCATTTTTGTAGCGGGAAAGCGCGTCCAGATCGTCAAAATCAGCGATCAGGCAGGCATCGTAGGGATTGCCGGGCTTGCAGCTGCGGTGAATTTCCATATGGCGGATCTCCGGGATCACGCCGTCCAGCGCCTGCAGGCCGGACAGGAATTGTTCGCGGTTCTCCTCTTCTCCTTCGCGGAATTTCCACATGACGATATGACGAATCATGGCGTACTCTCCTTTATATGGTATTCAAAATTTTCAAAAATCAGCACCGTGCCCTCGGCAATACCGTCCGGCAGCAGCGCCAGCGCAACCTCTGTCGTGCCGCCTGTCTCGTTTTCCAGCACGGCGTAATCGCCCGCGATCTCGCGGACTGTCCGTTCCATACGCATAGCAGCGCCTCCTTTTGCGTCATCTGATATTTTATTGTATCATACTTTTTCTCGTTTTGGAACACAATACTTGCAGAAGGAGGAGATGCAATATGAACGAAGACACCCTGCATTTGCTGTCAGAGTGCGCGGCAGGGACGGATATGGCCATCCGTTCGTTGGAGGATGTGCTGAAAAACAGCGCGGAAGGCCCGCTGCAAAAGCGTCTGCTTGACAGCAAACGCCAGCACGAGCAGCTTGCCGCGCAGGCAGAGGATCGGCTGCGCCATCAGGGCAAGGAGCCGAAGCGTGCAGACCCGGCGGCGCGCGCTATGTCGTATCTGAAGACGCAGGCGATGCTTTCCATGAAGCCCGGCGACGCGACGACTGCCGACCTCATCTCGACCGGCTGCTCCATGGGCATCAAGTCGCTTGCCCGCTACTGCAACCAGTATCCCACAGCGGATGAAGATGCGCGCGGTCTTGCCCAGTCCCTCATCCGGCTGGAGGACCAGCTTGTCAAGGACATGCGGCCATATCTGTAAGGCAGCGACATCAATCTGGGCGAAGACCGAATGCGGTTAGTAGGCGCAGCTGCAAGGTTATCTGCGCGTCGGTAAGAGGTGAAGCAGAGTGCTTCGCCGCTACAAACCCTGCTCGATATTTGCCTGCGCAAATACTACCTCCCTTTTTCGCAGTTCAGGCTGTGGCAAAGGGAGGTTTTCGCATGATGCCGCGCCGCATCAAACACTTTCCCTGTACACCGGTGTCGATCTGTGCTATAATTATCAAATAAAACTGGACGATCAGGAGGCAGAACTATGATTCCGACCAGAGAGCAGGCATGGGACCTGCTGTGCGAATATAATGAAGGCGAGTTTCATCGCCTGCACGCGCGCATCGTGGGCGATGTGATGCGGTATTTTGCCGTCGAACTCGGCTATGACGATGAGGCGGACTTCTGGCAGACCGTCGGCATTCTGCACGATTTGGATTTCGAGCAGTATCCCGACCAGCACTGCACAAAGGAGGCGGAAATCCTGCGCGAAAAGGGCATGGACGAGCGCCTTGTGCATGCAGTCGTCAGCCACGGCTATCTGCTCACCGTTGACGTGCAGCCGGAGCACCAGATGGAAAAGGTGCTCTATGCCACGGATGAACTGACCGGCCTTATCGGCGCGGTCGTGCGCATGCTGCCGACGAAAAGCGTGCAGGATCTGCAGCTTAAGTCACTCAAAAAGAAGTTCAAGGACAAGAAATTTGCCGCCGGCTGCTCGCGCGAGGTTATCGAACGCGGTGCGGATATGCTCGGTTGGAGCCTTGACGAATTGATGGAACGAACGATCAACGCCATGCAGGCGTCCCCGGCTGCCAATGGAAACTGAAAAGGTATTGGTCGCCATGTCCGGCGGCGTGGATTCCTCCGTTGCAGCCAAGCTGCTGACGGATGCGGGCTTTTCGTGCATCGGCTGCACGATGAAGCTTTATGACAATGAGGACGCAGGCATTCCGAAAGCAAACACTTGCTGCTCACTTGACGATGTAGAGGACGCGCGCAGCGTGGCCTACCGCCTCGGCATGCCGTATTACGTCTTCAATCTCAAGGACAAGTTCGCCGAGTGTGTGATCGACCGGTTCGTAAACGCCTACGAGCACGGCATCACGCCGAATCCCTGTATTGACTGCAACCGCTATCTGAAATTCGACAAGCTGTTCGAGCGCGCCGATATCATGGACTGCCGTTATATTGCCACTGGGCACTATGCCCGCATCGAGCGGGCAGGGGGGAAGTATGTTCTCAAAAAGGCCCTTGATGAGACAAAGGATCAGAGTTATGTGCTCTACGATCTGACGCAGGAGACGCTTGCGCGAGTCAAGTTTCCGCTCGGTACACTGCGCAAGACCGAGGCGCGCAAAATTGCGGCCGAGGCCGGGCTTATCAACGCCCGCAAGCACGACAGTCAGGACATCTGCTTTGTCCCGGACGGCGATTACGCAAAGGTCATTGAAAACCGTACCGGCAAAACGCCGGAGCCGGGGCCATTCCTTGACCTGAACGGCAATGTTATCGGCACGCACCGCGGCATTATCCACTACACCGTCGGTCAGCGCCGCGGGCTTCGTATGCCGTCAGACGGCAAGATTTATGTCGTGAGGATTCTTCCGGAGCAGAACGCCGTCGTCGTCGGCCCGAACGAGGCGCTGTTTACAAGAGCGTGCTTCGTTCCCGGCATGCACTGGATCTCCGGTGAAGCACCCGCGCTTCCGTTCCGGTGCAGCGCGAAAACGCGCTACCGTCAGCCGGAGCAGCCCTGCACGGTCTATCCGGCAGGGGCACACGGTGTGCGCCTCGTCTTCGACGAGCCGCTGCGCGCCATCACGCCGGGCCAGTCCGCCGTGCTCTATGACGGCGATACGGTTCTTGGCGGCGGCATCATTGCAAGGGAGGATGCCGCATGCTGATTTCATCCATGGGCCGCTATGCCGTTCTGATTCTGCTGGATCTGGCGGAGCATCGCGGCGGCTTCGTCCCTGTGCGGCAGATTGCCGAGCGGCAGGAACTGTCGCAGAAATATCTTGAGCGCATCCTGCGCACGCTGACGGAGCAGGGACTGGTCGAAGGAACGCACGGCAAAGGCGGCGGCTACCGCCTGACGCGCGAACCGTCCGATTATTCTGTCGGCGAGATCATCCGCACGGCGGACGGTTCTTTGTCCTGCCTCGGCGCGAACGCGCAGCTTACGCGCTGCGAAGTGTCCTCCGGCCTGTCCGCTGTCTGGAACCAACTCGACGAGAGAATTGCCGCCTGCCTTGATGCCGTCCCTCTCTCCAGCCTGACCACCGCCGATGCGGCGGATGAGTATGTGATCTGACTGATTATCCTGTACCCAAGGCGTCACGCTTCCAAGGAAAGCCGGCAGAGGCAGTTTCAGCTTTTTTGTTGTTTTTTGTGGATAGCTGTGATAAGATAAGAAAAGAAATCAGAAACGGAAGGATTTCCGCATGATTCAAATTGAAACAACATCACATGACCCGTTTTTTAATCAGGCGTTTGAGGACTATGTGTTCCGCACTTACCGCGAGGGGGACGTGCTGTTGCTGTGGCGTAACCGGCCTGCGGTCGTCGTCGGGTGCTATCAGAATATCTGCCGCGAGGTGCATGTGCGCGCGCTTTTGGACAGGGGGATTCCCGTCGTGCGCCGCATGTCCGGCGGCGGGACAGTCTACCATGACCTTGGAAACCTCAACTATACGCTCATATCCGACCAGACGGGGCCGCTTGACTACGACCGCTGCCTGGAGCCGGTCATCCGGGCACTGAATGCCCTTGGTATCCCGGCGCAGAAAAACCGCACCTGCGATATCGCCGTGGACGGAAAAAAGATCTCCGGCAGTGCGCAGAAGATCGCGGGCGGCCGCGTCCTGCACCACGGGACATTGCTGTTTGATTCTGATCTGTCGCTGCTCGACGAGATCACGACCGGCAGGAAAAACGATGCGTTCTGCTCGAAGGGCACGGAATCGGCCATCTGCACAGTCACAAATCTGCGGCCCTATCTGAAAGACGACTGTGAGATCGTCACGTTTGCAAGACGGCTGGCCGAGCAGCTGCTGACGCCCGGCTCGGCGTGTATCCGGCTGACGGAGCAGCAGCTGGCTGAGGTGCGGCAGCTGGCGGATGGAACCTATCATTCATGGGACTGGACATGGGGGAAGACTCCGGCCTTTACCTATGAGAAGACTGCCGAATTTGCGGGAAAGCCGATTTTTGTACGCTATGAGGCCAAGCACGGTCTGCTGCGCAGTGCGGAGGTGCGCTCTGACGTGCTCGATGCACAGGCGGCGAGCGCTATGCTGAACGGCGCGCGGCTTGACCCAGCGCTGTTTCTGGACCTCTGCCGGACGCTTGCGGGCGAACAGGCGGAAGAACTATTGGATTGTCTGATGTAACGAAAAGGAGCGTTTGAAAATATGGAAAAGCAGCTTGTTATGCCGAAATTGCAGCCCGAGATGAAGAGCGGCGTCCTGTGCGCATGGCTCAAGGACGAGGGCGATGAGATCCACAAGGGCGACGCCCTGTATGAGATCGAGACGGATAAGGTTGTCAATCAGATCGAAGCCACGGAGGACGGTATCCTGCGCCGGCAGCTGTGCGAGGAAGGCGACACCGTTGACGCGCTGGCTCCGGTCGCAATTCTCGAAACAAAGTAAAGGCGGGAGAGCATAATGGAACGGAAACCCGAATGGCTGCGCGTCCGCTACAACCAACAGGCTGTGAACGAGGTCGCGGAACTGATGCGCGATCTGAAGCTGAACACGGTCTGCAAAGCGGCAAACTGTCCGAATCTCGGTGAATGCTACCAGAAGCACACCGCCACGTTTATGATTCTGGGTGATATTTGCACTAGAAATTGCCGTTTCTGCAACGTCACCTGCGGCAAGCCGCTGCCCCCTGACCCGGACGAGCCGGAAAATGTTGCGCAGGCGGCAAAAAAGCTGGGGCTGCGCCATGTTGTTCTGACCTGCTCGACGCGCGACGATCTGCCGGACGGCGGCGCGGAGCATTTTGCGAAGACCGTCCGCGCCATCCGCGCGCTGTGCCCCGGTACAACGGTCGAGACGCTGACGAGTGACATGAAAGGCAGCCATGAGGCTGCCGATATCGTCATTGCCGCGCATCCGGATGTGTTCAATGTGAATATTGAGACGGTCAAGGAACTTCAGAAGGCCGTCCGCCCGCAGGCAGGCTATGACCGGACGCTGGGCGTTCTGCGCTATGTAAAAGAAAAAGACCCGACGATTTTAACCAAGACCGGCTTCATGGTCGGCCTTGGCGAGACGGATGAGCAGATCTCTGTCCTCATGGACGATATTCTTGCCACGGGCTGCGACATTCTGACCATTGGACAGTATCTCCAGCCGTCGGAAAAGCACTGGAAGCTTGACCGCTACGCGACACCAGAGGACTTTGCACGATACAAGCAGCTGGCGCTGCGCAAGGGTTTCCGGCATGTGGCTTCTGCGCCGCTGGCCCGCAGTTCCTACCGCGCGTGGGAGGCACTGGAGGACGTGCATGATTTATATTGAGACCGGCTCGACCGACGTTTACTATAATTTTGGACTGGAACACTATTTTGCCACCGAAAAGCGCTTGCCCGACACGGTTTTTCTCTTCTGGCGCACGACGCCGACACTGATGGTCGGCAAGTACCAGAATATTCTCGAGGAGATCAACAAGCCGTATGCCGATGCGCATGGGATTCATCTCGTGCGCCGCATGTCCGGCGGAGGGACGATCTACACCGATCTCGGCGGCTGGCAATTCACATTTATCGAGCATTCGCCCGACCAGCAGATCGAATTTGCCCAGTACATTGGACCTGTCGTGGATGCCGTGCGTGAACTTGGTGCGGATGCCAGTTTCAACGGCCGCAATGATCTTCTGATCGACGGTAAGAAGTTTTCCGGCAACGCGCAGTACCGACTGGGCGACTGCATTGTGCATCATGGCTCTTTGCTCTATGACACGAACATTGAGCAGATGGTCGCGTCCACCACGGTTGACCCCTATAAAATTCTCTCCAAAAGCATCAAATCCGTGCGTGACCGCGTGACGAATATCTCCGAACACCTGCCTCGGAAGCTTTCGGTTGAGGAATTTAAATCTTGTATGGTGCGACATCTGATGCGCGGCAGTACGGATACCTATGCCGTTACCCCGGAGGACGATGCGCGCATCCGACAGCTGGCACAGGAGAAATTTGCCGCGTGGGATGCGATCTACGGCAAGAACCCGCGCTTCAATCTTGAACGCACAGGCCGCTTCCCAGGCGGCAAACTCACGTTCCGGCTGGACGTGCAGCGCGGCGTGATCCGCAGCGCGTCCGTCTGGGGAGATTTTTTCTCCACGCTTTCCGCAGAGACGATTGCGGGTGCGCTTATCGGCTGCCGGTACGACCGGACTGCTGTTCTGGATGCGCTGCGGAAAAACGGAATCGACGGCGCTGTCTATCAGATCAGCGCCGCAGATATGGCCGCGCTGATCGCGGACTGACTGACCAGAACGCAGCCCTTTCGAGGGCTGCGTTTTTCGCACAATTCATAGTTTTTTTACGGATATGGGCTTGCATTTTCAGGGGATGTGTGGTATTATCTCGCTGAAATTAAATGTGTCTAATTTTTGTTAGCCGTATCTAACATTGAGTGCGGCAGCAATCCAGAACAGGAGGTACATTTTATGAAACATCTTGGTTTGTTCGCGGCAGGCGTTCTGTTTGGCACCGCCGGTCTGAAGATCCTCAGCAGCAAGGAAGCAAAGAGCGTTTATGCGCACACCACCGCAGCTGTTCTGCGCGCCAAGGACTGCGTCATGCAGGCCGTGACGGCCGTCCGCGAGGGTGTGGATGATGTCTACGCCGACGCAAAGGCCATCAACGACCGCCGCGCAGCTGAGGCTGAGCCCGAGGTGATTGAGGATACCGCTTCGGACGCGGAGTAAACCCGTAAGCATGCAAAGGAAGAGCCGTTTTTGCGGCTCTTCTGTTTTTCGGAGGTACAAATCAGCATATGAAGTGTAGCATTTTGCATGAGACGCCCGGGCGCATGCGCGTGCATCTCGCGCTTCGCCGCATGTCGCTGCGCGAAGCGGATCTTTTGGAATATGATTTGAAGGGCGTTGCCGGCGTCGTGTCTGTCAAGGTCTTCGATCGGACACAGGACGCGGTCATCACCTATACCTGCCCGCGCATGGATATCGTGCGGGCGCTCGCGTCGTTCTCGTTCACGTCGGAACAGGCGCTTTCCCGCCTGCCGGAGCATACGTCCCGTGCGCTCAACCGCGAGTATGAGGACAAGCTTGTTTTTACTGTCTGCCGCCGCGCGTTCTCAAGGCTGTTTCTGCCGATTCCGGTGCGGACAGCGATCGCACTGTTCCGCTCGGTTAAATATATCCGCGCAGGACTGAGCGCCCTACTGCACGGCAAACTTTCCGTCGCCGTGCTTGATGCGACAGCTGTGACTGTCTCGATGGTGCGCGGCGATTTCGACACCGCAGGCTCCGTCATGTTCATGCTGCGGCTGGGTGAAATTCTGGAGGAGTGGACGCACAAGAAATCTGTCGCGGATCTTGCGGGTGCGATGGCGCTGAACGTTGACAAGGTGTGGCTCCAGTCCGGCGAAACCGAACTGCTCGTGCCCATCGGCGACGTAAAGCCCGGCGACCGGATGATCGTGCGTACAGGCAATCTTATTCCACTCGACGGCAAGGTCGTCTCCGGTGAGGCAACGGTCAATCAGGCATCCATCACCGGCGAGTCCATGCCGGCCCCGAAGCGCGAGGGCAGCTATGTCTACGCCGGGACGGTCGTAGAAGAGGGCGAATGCGTCGTGTGTGTGGAAAAGGCACTCGGCGGAGGCCGGTACGACCGCATCGTGCACATGATCGAGGAATCAGAAAAACTCAAATCCACCGCTGAAGACAAGGCCTCGCGCCTTGCCGACCGGCTGGTCCCGTATACGCTGGGCGGTACGGTGCTGACGTACCTCGTCACACGCAACGTGACGAAGATGCTGGCCGTTCTGATGGTTGATTTCTCATGCGCGCTGAAGCTGGCCATGCCCATCGCGGTGCTCTCGGCCATGCGCGAGAGCAGCAGCTATCACATTTCTGTCAAGGGCGGACGGTTTCTGGAGGCTGTGGCGAAGGCGGATACGGTCGTGTTCGACAAGACCGGGACACTGACCTACGCCGAGCCGAAGGTTGCACAGATTGTGCCCTTCGGCGGTCATGAGGAGACGGAAATGCTGCGTCTGGCTGCCTGCCTTGAGGAGCATTACCCGCATTCGATGGCCAACGCCGTTGTGGAGGAGGCCAAAAAGCAGGGCCTCAAGCATGAGGAATATCATTCGCAGGTGCAATACGTCGTCGCGCACGGCATTTCCAGCATGGTCGAGGGCAAAAAGGTGCTCATCGGCAGCGCACACTTCGTCTTTGAGGACGAGGGCTGCACCATCCCGGAGGGCGAACAGGAGAAATTCGATTCCTTGCCCGCACAGTATTCGCACCTGTATCTGTGCATTGCGGGTGAACTTGCAGCCGTCATCTGTATTTACGACCCGCTGCGCGCCGAGGCAAAGGATGCCATCCGTGCGCTGCACGCCTGCGGCATCAGCAAGGTCGTCATGATGACCGGCGATAATCGCCGGACCGCCGCGTCCGTCGCGGAAGAGGTTGGCGTTGACGAATTCTACGCCGAGGTTTTGCCCGAGGACAAGGCGGCGTTCATCCGCCGGGAAAAGGCCGCGGGCCGCACGGTTATCATGATTGGCGACGGCGTAAACGATTCGCCGGCCCTGTCTGAGGCCGACGCAGGTGTCGCCATTTCGACCGGCGCAGCCATTGCGCGGGAGATCGCCGACATTACCATCGCGTCGGAGGATTTGTTTGAACTTGTCACGTTGCGCAAAATCAGCGAAGCCCTCATGAGCCGCATCCACCGCAATTACCGCTTCATTGTCGGCTTCAATCTCGGCCTGATCGTCTTCGGCGTGGCCGGACTCCTGCCGCCGACGACCTCAGCCCTTCTGCACAACGCATCCACGCTCGCCATCAGCTTAAAGAGCATGACAAATCTCTTGCCGGATAAAAAGAAGATCTAAGCCCCCAAGCCTCCCCTTGTCGTGCGACGCACGACAAGGGGAGGTAGCATTTTCGGAGAAAATGACGGAGGGGATTGGTTGCAAGGTTCAAAGTGCTCTGAAATTTGTAACGTTCGCATCCACCTCAGTCAGCTTCGCTGACGGCGTCCCTACCCCTATTGGCCCTTCGGGCCATTTCCCCCTGATAGGGGGAATCGGCCCCTTGTGCCAAAGGGGGAGCTTTTTTGGGGAGCCTGCGGTTGGATTTCTATTGTTTTTTGTCTTGGAGGTTGCAATTCGAGGGCAAAGCGGATAGAATAGAAAGAACGTTCCGCATGTGGGACGCAGCAAAGAGAAAAGGTCAGATCAGGTATGGAACAGGTCTTACAGCAGTTTTGTCTGGACGGAACGCCCGTCTCCTGCGAACCGTTTGGAAATGGTCATATTAACCGCACCTTCCGTGTTACCTGCAGCAGCGGGAGAGTTTATACGCTCCAGCGCATCAACCGCGTTGCATTTCGGCATCCAGAAGAGTTGATCGAGAACATTGATGCTGTTTCGCGCTTTATTGCGCGCAAGGACATTGGACTGGAGATGATCTGCCTCTGCCCGGCGAAAGACGGCAGAAAATACGCCGTCGATGCGCAGGGGGAGTTCTGGAGAGCCTATGATTTTATCTCCGGCGGCCTCAATCTTGAAGCGCCGCGCGACTGCAACGATTTTTATCAGGCGGCGGTCGCCTTTGGCAAGTTCCAGCAGGCGCTGGCCGACTTCCCCGCTGCAACGCTCCATGAAACGATTCCGCACTTCCACGACACCGAAGACCGGCTCAACCAGCTGCGCGCGTCGGTGGAGGCCGACGCTTGCGGGCACGTCCGAGCGGTCGGGCCGGAGCTTACATTTATTTTCTCCCGCGAACAGGAACTCGGCACGCTCTGCCGGATGCTGCGCAGCGGTGCGCTGCCGCTGCGGGTGACGCACAATGATACGAAGCTGAATAACGTCCTGCTTGACGAACAAACGGGCCGCGCCAGAAGCGTCCTTGATCTTGATACTGTCATGCCGGGATTGTCGGCCTACGATTTCGGCGACGCAGTGCGCTTCGGCGCGTCCTCGGCAGCGGAGGATGAGACAGATCTGTCAAAGGTCTTCCTGCGGCTTGACATGTACCGGGCTTATCTGGAAGGATATCTCGATGCCTGCGGGCATGCGCTGACGGAAAACGAGATCAACGTCCTGCCGCTCGGCGCGAAGATCATTACCATTGAACTTGGCATGCGCTTTTTGAAGGACTATCTGGACGGTGATGTCTATTTCAAGATCGACCGGCCGACGCAGAATCTCGACCGCTGCCGCGCACAGCTGCGGCTTGCGGCGAACATGGAAGCGCAGTGGCCGCAAATGCAGCAAATCCTGCGGGAGACGGCCAGTTCCCGCTGCTGGACATAAAACTTCAGCATGGGCATTGTACCACGGAATGCACAAATGCGGTGCATGAAGTTTTGTGCATCATTTCCGGTCGCCCCGCAGGGGCAAGGAAAGGGCACATTTCTTATTTTGCCATGTTTTTGCATAGCAAAAATCCCCCTTCGGCGGTTCCCAACGCCGAAGGGGGCTCTTTTTGTTGACAGCACACCGCAGAGGGGGATCTGCGCAGACTGCCCGGAAAGCACATGGGTTGTGCAGCTTTCCGGACGGCGCTTTCCGGGGGAGGAAAAGCGCCAGACAAAAAAGTCCGCACAGCCACCAGCCGTGCGGACAAACTCAATCGTCCATAGACTCCCGGTGACGGCAGGAGCACAGGTCTGGTTCTGACGTATCTGACTGAGCGCGGCATGCGCGCATCACAGTGACCCACTCGCGGGGAATTGCACCCCATTCCGCTTCCGGCATCCGTTCCATGCCGGGCGAACCGACCCGCCTTGTTTACTTTCCTACCTGTATTATAGCATGTTTTTTCTGCTTTGCAAGCCCCTTTCTACTTTTGTTCCTTAACACCAAATTAACATGTTCCTGCTGTATAATTGTCTCTGAAAAATCAAGGTGCTTCGGCGCCCTGTGAGGAGGAAGAAACATGTTTCTGATTAACGCCGCCATGGAGAAAATCTCCATTGGTACTGCTGCTCTGATCGTTGTGCTCGGCATGGCTGTCGTCTTTTTTGGCCTCATTCTTCTGATGTGCGTCACAAAGATTGCCGGTGCCATCATCAGCCGCAAAAAGGCCGCAGGGCCTGCTGCTGCGCCCACTGCTACACCTGTTGCACCCGCCGCGAAGAACGCGCCTGCACCCGGCTCCGCCGGTAAGATCGCGCTGCACGACGTCCCCGACAAGACAGCTGCCATGCTCATGGCGATTGTCGCAGACAAGACTGGAAAGCCCCTCAACCAGCTTCGCTTCCTCTCTATCCGCGAGATCAAGGACTAATTCCTGTTTTTACATAATCAATAGCCGGAAGCGCGTGTATGCACTTCCGGCTTTCATTTTTTCTCATGCCCGGCCAAGCTGATAAAAGGCCACGGCACTGGCAGCGGCGACGTTCAGAGAATCGACGCCGTGGTGCATAGGGATGCGGACAGTATAGTCGCAGGAGGCGATCGTTGCATCTGCAAGCCCGTCCCCCTCCGTGCCCATCACAATGGCAAGCCTCTGTTCTGCCGCGAGGCGCGCGTCGTCCAGACGGACGGAATCATCCCGCAGGGCCATAGCTGCCGTGCAGAAGCCGAGTGCATGCAGGAGCGTTGGCCAGTCCTCCGGAAGATAGGCCCATGGAATCTGAAAGACCGTGCCCATACTCACGCGCACGGCACGCCGGTATAACGGGTCACTGCCCGCGTTTGTCAGCAGTACTGCATCCATGCCAAGCGCCGCCGCTGAACGGAAGATCGCGCCGAGGTTTGTGGGGTTCATCACGTTTTCCAGTACGGCCACGCGCGATGCGCCTTGCAGTAGAACTGCCGGATCGCGCGGCTTTGGTCTTCGCATCGCGCAAAGCATCCCGCGCGTGAGATGAAATCCCGTCAGCTGCGTCAGAACATCCAGTTCTGCCGCATAGACCGGTACGTCCGGGCAACGCGCAAGCAGCGCCGCGCCCTTGCCCTCAATATGCTTCTGTTCCATCAGAAACGACATCGGCTCGCAGCCTGCATCCAGCGCCCGTCCAATGACCAGCGGGCTTTCTGCTACGAACAGCGCGTTTTCCGGGTCAGCGCGGTTTACAAGCTGATTTTCCGTCAGCCGGGCATAAATATCCAATTCCGGCGCGTTAAAATCGGTGATCTGATGAATTTCCATGGCATTTCATCCTTCTTTGTCAGAATAGCTGTATTATAGCATTGACAATCGCGGGCCGCAACTTTTATAATCGCATCGAATACAGACGAAAGCGAGGATCAGATCATGTATCAGCTTGCAATTTTTGATTTGGACGGGACACTGCTCGATACGCTGGCCGACCTGCGGCAGGGACTCAACTATGCACTTGCCACACAGGGCTTTGCGCCCCGAACGCTTCCGGAGGTGCGTGCATTCGTCGGCAATGGCATTCGGAAGCTGATCGAGCGCGCTGTCCCCGCGGGGACGGGCGAGGCACAGATCGACGCAGTCTTTGAAGCATTCCATCCCTATTACGCCGTCCATTGTGTGGATTTTACAAAGCCGTATCCCGGCATTTTGGACCTGCTGCGGAAACTTCAGGCGGACGGCGTCGTCTCTGCCGTCGTCTCCAACAAGCCGGATTATGCCGTAAAAACGCTCTCCGAGCAATATTTCCCGGGACTTCTGGCCACGAGTGCAGGCGCGAAGGACGGCGTACGCAAAAAGCCCTGCCCGGATTCCGTCTTTGCGGTTGTTCAGCAGCTGGGGGCTGAGGCGCTGCGCGCCGTCTACATCGGCGATTCTGAGGTTGATATTGAGACAGCCCGAAACGCTGGCCTGCCCTGCATCTCAGTCAGCTGGGGCTTCCGCGACCGCAATGTGCTTGTCAGTGCGGGGGCCGAAACTATCTGCGACGATATGGATGCGCTGTACCGCGCGCTGCGGGAGGGCTGAAACGCGTATGGAGCGGAGAAACAACTATGCGATTCAGGCCGAACAGGCGCGGAAGCTGTTCTGCGCACACGATCTGGATGCGGTCGCGCGAGCGCATGGACTGCGGACAGATGCGGACTTTTTATATCTGCATCTGCTCAGCGAGGATTATCGCGTCAGCCGTTCGAGCGGGCATATTGCGCGCCGGGAGGGAGAAGCGTGGCTTCCGGCGGACGGCTTTGACGAAACGCTTACGATCTTCGACCTGCTCTGCGACGCGAAGCCGGGCCGCAGAGCGGCCGGGGACTGGAAAACAACACTGGACTTTGGCGGACAGGTCCACCGGGGCCTGATGGAACCGAACCGCGCGGATGAACTGGAACTGCTGTACGACCGGCAGCCGGAACGGCTGCGCCGCGTCTGCCTGCGCCTCGACGGTACGCCGATAGCGGGAGCAGATCTGGGCTTTTCCCTGCCGTTTTTTGAGGATCTTTGCATCGCTGTTCAATTCTGGCACGGCGACGACGAATTTGTGCCCCGCCTGCGCGTTCTGTGGGACGCGAATGCGGATCAGTATCTGCGCTATGAGACGATGTACTATGCCATCAGCCTGATCAAGAGCCGCCTGCGGGAAATGTCGTGAACGAAGTACGCACGGTTTCGGTAGAGGCGGACTCTGTCCGCCCCGAGAAAGCTGTAAATTTGTCTGCACCCATGCCTATAGCGTGAAGTTTTGGCTGTTACAGTCTATTACAATAGAATGCGCCGGTGCACCTGGATTTTCGCAAAAACGTTGCTTTCACGCAGACTCCTATGTATAATAAAGCAAACCAGAAAAGAGGTACTGTTATGCTTGATTCCTATCTTTCTGCGCTCTGCCAATATGCTGTGCGCACGGGGCTGATTCAGCCGGACGATGTGGTCTGTTGCCGCAACGCGCTGCTTGACGCGCTCGGATTGGATTCCTTTGACGAAACTGCAGCGCCCGCAGAGGTGCCGCTTGCGGACATTTTGCAGGCTCTGACGGACGATGCCGTTTTGCGCGGTGTGTGTCAGGACAATCAGGTTGCACGCGATCTGTTTGACACGAAACTCATGGGCACCCTTACGCCTCGCCCGCATGAGGTGCGCACCCGCTTCCGCACACTCTATGAAGTCTCTCCGCGCGAAGCAACTGACTGGTTCTACCGCTTCAGTCAGGATACTAACTATATCCGGCGTGACCGTATTGCGAAGGACAAGAAGTGGACGTATGATTGCGAATACGGAACGCTCGACATCACGATCAACCTGTCCAAGCCCGAAAAGGACCCGCGCGCCATCGCCGCTGCCAAAAACGCGCCGCAGTCCGGCTACCCTAAATGCGCTCTGTGCGCGGAAAACGAGGGCTATGCGGGCCGCATGAACCACCCGGCCCGGCAGAACCACCGCATCATTCCGCTGCAGCTGGATGGCGGCGACTGGTATCTGCAATACTCCCCGTATGTCTATTATAACGAGCACTGCATTGTCCTGAATGCAGCGCATACGCCCATGCGCATCTCGGACGCGACGTTTCGGCGCCTGCTGGACTTCACGAAGCAGTTTCCGCACTACTTCCTCGGCTCCAACGCAGATCTGCCCATTGTCGGCGGCTCGATTCTGAGCCACGACCATTTTCAGGGCGGACATTATACCTTCGCCATGGAAAAAGCGCCGGTCGAACAGCCGGTCGCGTTTACGGGCTTTGACGATATTCGCGCCGGGATTGTGAAATGGCCCATGTCCGTGCTGCGTCTGAACGGCCCGGACTCTGCACGTCTGTGCCAGCTGGCAGACAAAATTCTGACGTCGTGGCGCGATTATACGGATGAATCCGCTATGATTCTTGCTGAAACAGACGGTGTTCCGCACAACACCGTCACGCCCATCGCCCGCCGTAGGGGAGACGATTTTGAACTTGATCTCGTCCTGCGCAACAATCTGACGACGGCGGAGCATCCGCTGGGCCTGTACCATCCGCATGAGGCGCTGCACCACATCAAAAAGGAAAACATCGGCTTGATTGAAGTCATGGGACTTGCCGTTCTGCCGTCACGGCTGGACAGAGAACTTGCGCTTTTAAAAGACGCAATCCTGCAGGACAGGGATCTGCGTGCCGATGAGACGCTGCAGAAGCATGCAGACTGGGCGGAGGAATTGAAAACCCGGTACACGTTCAAACCGGAAAACGCGGAGGAAATTCTGAAGCAGGAGGTCGGCGCGGTCTTCATGCAGGTGCTGGAGGACGCAGGCGTCTATAAGTGCACCCCGGAGGGCCGGCAGGCCTTCCTCCGGTTCGTACAGAGCGTATAAAACAGCAGAAAGCGCCCTTCTCTGATTCGGAGAGGGGCGCTTTTAGTGTATGGATGCGCTCATTTAAGCGCATCTAGAATCACCATCCATGCCTGCGTAAGCCGCTCAACACTCCATGCGGCATTGGCAGGGCTGGTAGAGGGGAGTTTGACGGCGGTCCGGCCGGTTCGCATTTGCTGGTGGCGGCAGTAAAGCTGATAAGACGCCGTGCCGTTGCAGAAGATCTGCCGGATGGGTGCGTTCTGTAAAATCGGCATGAGATCAGTCGGGACAGCCTCGCGGATGGAACTGTCGCTTGAACCCGATATTTCACAGCTGGCGATGGTGTCCCAGAGCGCAATGTGGTGCGTATGCAGCATCTGCTGCTTCTCTTCGACCGTGCGCGGGCATTCGCAGCCCAGCACGGTTGAGACGACGCGCCAGAAGCGGTTTTGCGGATGGCCGTAGAAAAACATGGCTTCGCGCGATTTGACCGAGGGGAACGAACCCAAAATCAGAATCCGGGAATCCGCGTCATAGAGCGGCGGAAACGGATGAGAAAGCCTGTCCATCACAGAGCCGCGATCAGCGCATCGACCGCCTCGGGGCGCGTCGCCCACGAGCAGACGAAGCGCGCAGCCTCGTGGTCTTTATCCACATGTCCGTTCAGTTCAAATGCGAAGTCCTGCTTCAGCCGCTCGATCTGTGCATGGGAAAGGACAAGGAAGACCTGATTCGTGGGTGAGACGGCATAGAGGGAATATCCCTTTTCGATGGCTGCTGCCTGAATTCGCTGTGCCTGCGAGACGGCGTGGCGCGCCATGGACAGCCAGAGATCGTCTTTAAAATACGCCTTAAACTGCGTCCCGAACAAAAAGCCCTTGGCGAACATGCCGCCGCGCTGCTTGATCATGTTGCGGAAGTGCGGTTTGAGACTGTCGTTTGTGATGACAAGGGCCTCGCCGAACAGCAGGCCGTTTTTCGTGCCGCCGATGTAGAAGACATCGCAGTAGTTCGCAAAATCCGCCGGGGCCAGATCGTTTCCCTCCGCAACCAGCGCGGCGGGCAGGCGTGCACCGTCTAAAAACAGATACAGCCCATACTCCCGGCAAACGTCATGCAGCGCGGAAAGTTCCGATTTTGTATAGATCGTGCCAAGTTCTGTCGCGTCGGAGATATAGACCATGCGCGGCAGAACCATATGCTCGTCCTGTCCGTCGCAGTGGCGGCGCATGACCTCACGCACAAGCGCCGGCGTCAGCTTACCGTCGGGCGCCTCAATGGCGCAGACCTTGTGGCCGGAGGCTTCGATCGCACCCGTCTCATGGACGTTGATGTGGCCGGTATCGGCGGCGATCACGCCCTCCCACGGGCGCAGCGCAGCGGCAATGACCGTCGTGTTGGCGATTGTGCCGCCGACCATAAAGTGCACGTCCGCCTGCGGGCAGGAAAAGCGTGCGCGGACAATGTCTTTTGCCTCGTCACAGAAGCAGTCCATGCTGTAGCCGCAGGTCGTGATGAGGTTATTTTTTTCAAGTGCGGCGAGCACCTGCGGGTGCGCGCCCTCGGAATAATCGTTGCGGAAAGAAATCATCGAAAAGCCCGTCCTTATTTCAGATTCTATTCTGATTGTAGGGCCTTTGGACAGAAAAGTCAACGAACTGCCTGCGTTTTTTTGCTGCGCTCCGGCAGGTGCAGCAGACTGCGCAGGCTCGGCGGCAGACAGTGTTCCGCTGTTCCGCTGAGACACGCGGCCAGCACAAATACACTGAAAAAGACCGCCGTGCGGAGCAGCAGTGCTGGAATGCTTTCTAACTCCGGCAGCAGCTGCGCCGCAAACGCGCCCGCTGCGGCGCATGCACCGACGCCCAGCGGCGCGCACAGTCGAAGCGGGCAGCCGGTAACGGTCAGCAGCCGCCGCAGGCTCAACGCAAAGTTCAGCAAATGCGTCGCAGTAAACGCGAAAATGTAGCCGCCCAGCCCCCAGCGCGGCAGGAGCAGCATAAGCAGCACCGCATCCAGCGCCGAGGTAAACGTGTTGTAACGCACATTTGCGACCTGCTCGGAAAGTCCCTTCAGCATCCCGTCGGTCAGCGCATCCATGTATAAGACCAGCGCCAGCGGCGCGAACACGCGCAAAAGCTGACCAGCCTGTTCGCTCTGGTATAAAATCGCGGTAAGCGGCTCAGCCAGCGCGAACAGCAGTCCTGCCGTGAAGCCTGCGAACAGCAGCCCTGCCCGCAGACATTGCCCGGTTACGGAGGCGAGTCGTTCTCGGCGGCCCTGCGCGCGGCAGGCGGCAAGTTCCGGGATCAGCAAATCGACCAGTGCGTACAAAAACGCCGACGGCAGCATGAGCGCGGGAAACACCATGCCCGTGACCGTCCCATACGCCGCCATCGCGCTCAGCCGTGTTGCACCTGCACGCGTCAGGCCCCAAGGAATGAGAAACTGCTCCAGCGCCCGGAGCGCTGCGCGCAGCAGATCGTTCAGCGCCAAAGGTGCTGCCAGAGCGCACACACGCCGGGCCATGCTGGGTGCATGCGTCTGCCGGATACCGCGCCATCCCTGCCTGTAAAGCGCGTAAAGCACCGCGTCTGCCGCGCAAGACGACAGCAGTTCCCCACCCAGCAGTGCAAAGCAGGCCCCGGACACGGTCTGCGGCACAAAACGCAGCAGCAGCAAACTCAAGCCCAGTCCCAGAACGCGTTCGCCAGCATCGATGGCGGTCAGCTGCCAGACCTTTCCTACTGCGGTCAGATACCCGCCCAGCACCAAACCTGCACAGCCGGCTGGGAGCAGTCCTGCGAGCAGGCGCAGACTTCTGGCTGCCGACGGCTCATGCAGAATGCGTTCCGCCAGAAGCGGCGCAGCACAATAAAGCCCTGCCGCCGCAAGTGTGCTGGTTACAAGCACAGAGCCGAGGCAGTGCGCGGCGGCAAGCTGCACCTGCTCCGGTTCCCGCTTGCCGTGCGCCTGTGCGCACAGACAGGAAGCTGCCACGCGCATTCCGGCCAGCCCCAGCGTCGTGGCAAACGCGGATACGGACAGCAGAAGCTGCACTGCGCCCAGCCCCTCCGCGCCGATACGTCCGGCCAGATGCGCCTGAAACAGCATGGACGCAAACCGCAGCAGCAGCGCCGCAGCGGTCAACAGCAGCGTATTTTTAAGGATCTGACGGCCAGAAAACAAAAAATCACCCTCCGTTCCATGTTTACGGAGCGGAGGGCGTGCCTATGCGGATTTTTATTTCAGCTGGAAGGTATAGTAGACGGCACCGATCAGTTCGACGGCGATGGCCGCGAACATGGCATAGAACGCGAAGCCGGAGCCGAAAAGCAGGCAGGCAGCCAGCACGACAGCCCAGAGCACGCAGATGAAGTAGAACAGCAGCGGATTAAACCCGTCCGGGAACAGCCGCAGCGTCCGGCCGTCAAGACTGAGTTTGCCGCGATTTTTTGCGCACAGGAACACGGTGAGCGCCGTGCCGATCAGAATCAGCGCCAGCAGAATGCTGCCCACAATGCGGTTTGCCATGTAGGAGGTGCGGGCGATGAGATAGAATACAACACCTGCAGAGGCTGTGACCAGCGAGAAGGTGAAAAATTCGGAATGATAAAGCTGCCAAACCATATACAGGCAGTAGACCAGCGCGTGCAGCAGATAGATCACGATCATGTTGCCCGTCCAGAAGATGGACAGGATCAGGCTCGAGACGAACAGCAGCGCAAACGCCGCCAGCCAGTAGCGGCAGATCGTCCGCGCAAGCCCGTTTTTCAGCAGAACGCACAGCACAAGCTCAGCGGCGGTCAGCGCCAGAAACACATACCGCTGAACGCAGAACATCGGATAAAGCGTCGTAAAGCCCTGCACGGTGCTGTAATAGCCGCCGAGCTTCCAGAACGCATAGATCATGAGGATCATCAGCGCAAACGCAGCGGGAACTTTATAGATAACGGACTGATCCTCCGTCTTTTTTGCAGCAGTTTTGTTCTTTGTCATCATTCTGTTCTGTCCTTTGATTCAAAATTCCTATACACTGTATAGATGTCGTGTCAGTCCAGCGCGCCTGCGGCAAACAGAACGGCACTGAGCGCACACAGCGGCGCAGTCTCGCAGCGAAGAATGCGCGGGCCGAGCGTACAAACCTGAAGTCCGGCGCGCTGTGCAAGCAAGACCTCTTCGTCGGAAAATCCGCCTTCGGGCCCGGTCATGATCGAGACGGTTTTTGCCTGCGCGCTGCCGATGGCGCGACGCAGGGAAAGCGCATGCTCGTTTTCATACGGAAACAGTGCCAACTCACATCCGGCTGCACGCTGCACGGCGTCTTCAAACGACGGCAGCACGAGCACCTGCGGGATTCGGCCCCGACCCGACTGCGCAGCGGCGGACGCGGCGATTTTCTGCCAGCGCTCGCGCCTTTTCTCAGCCGAGGCTGCATCAAGCTTCAGCACACAGCGGGAGGACGGAAAGGCTGCAATCTCATACGCGCCGAGTTCGGTTGCCTTCTGAATCACATGCTCCAGCTTGTCGGCCTTCGCGTAAGCCATATAGACGCTGCAGGCGACCAGCGGCTCCGCGCCGGAGGCTTCCGTGCTGTTTACGACCAGACATACCTGCTGGGGAGAGATGTCAGAAACGGTGCAGCGGTAGTCAGTCCCGCAGCCATCGCAGACGAGAACGCTGTCACCGCGCCTGAGCCGGAGAACCTTCGCATGCGCTGCGTTTTCTCCGTCAAGCGTCAAAAAGCTTCCGCGCACATCGTTCGGCGAAACAAAAAACTTCGGCAACCGCCTCGCCCGCCTTCCTTAGTATACATACAGCTGGTATTATACCAGATATCGGGACGAAGCGCAAGTAAAAAAGTGATGGAACATCCGGCCAAAAAGAAATAAAACACTTGACAAATACAAAAGCTGTGAGTATAATAACTGAGCAATCGGAAATTGTATGCGAGAGTGCTGGAATAGGTAGACAGGCACGTTTGAGGGGCGTGTGGCAACCGTCGTGTGAGTTCAAGTCTCATCTCTCGCACCAAAATCATAGGTGTTAGCAATCACACCCACGATTTTTTTGTAGCGGCCGCTGCC
>ENA-UOJV01000946-UOJV01000946.1-human-gut-metagenome-genome-assembly--contig:-C82-NODE-946-length-36941-cov-13.861519_pt1 | contig 36941 bp, 28 predicted proteins | sample MGYA00242356_ERZ723903 | MGnify/ENA metagenome assembly ERZ723903
GTGCCGGGGATGGCCTTGGCGTGGATGTAGCCGCCAAAGCGGTATTCGCCCCGCAGCAGCCGCAGCACCGTCAGCATCCGCTCGGTGGTGTAGTCCGGGCTGCCCAGCACGGCGCTGGACAGGAACAAGCCCTCGATGTAGTTGCGGCGGTAGAACTCCATGGTCAGCTCGGCCAGCTCCCGGGGCGCAAAGGTGGCGCGGGGGATATCGTTGGACTTGCGGTTGACGCAGTAGCTGCAGTCGAAGGAGCAGCAGTTGGTCATCAGCACTTTGAGCAGGCTCACACAGCGGCCGTCGGCGGTAAAGGCGTGGCAGCACCCCGGTGCATAGCAGCTGCCCACGGTTCCGGCCCGCGCCGTGCGGGAAGCCCCGCTGGAGGTGCAGGCTACGTCGTATTTGGCGCTGTCGGCCAGAATGGTCAGCTTGTCCATGAGTGTCTGTTCCATAAAAATGCACCCCCCGAACGGAAAAAAGAGTATAAAAGAAAAAGCCATACGCAAAACTGCAAATGGCTTTTGATTCAAAAAACAGATGCATGCAGAAAACCTGTTTGCTCGCTCTTTTCGTGAAAATGTGTTTGGAGTGGCCCGCAGGCCACGACAAACACGAAATAAAAAACAAATTTTCCGCTGAATATGGCCAGAGTGAAACGGAGGCCATTTTAAAATAGAAGATTTACCACTTGGCCTTGGTCTCCACCACGCGGCCGGCGATGTGCAGGTGGTTCAGGTCCTCGCCCTTGATCACCAGTTCGTTGTAGGCGGGGTTGAAGGGCTGCAGCACCACACAGTTGCCGCGCTGGATGTAGCGCTTCAGGGTGCCCTCGCCCTCGTCGCCGTAGATCAGCACGCCCAGGTCGCCGTTTTCCAGCGTGTCCTGCTTGTGCACCAGGGCCAGGTCACCGTCCTGGATGCGGGGCTCCATGCTGTCACCGCGCACCACCAGATAGAAATAGTTGGAGGGATCCTTCACGCGGGCATACTCCTGCCCGTAGTCTTCCTCAAAGGCCAGAGCACCGTAACCGGCCTTCACGGTGCCGATCACCGGGATCAAGCTCTCGGAATAGCTGCCAAAGAAGCGCTCTTCCGGGGCGGACACGTTGCTCACCGGGCGGTACAGCCCCAGCAGATAGTCTGCCGTGGTGTTCAGCAGCTCCGCGATGCGGGCCACCGTGGAGGGGTCGGGGGAGGATTTGCCGCTTTCCCACTTGCCGACGGCCTGCTGGGTCACGCCGAGCTTTGCGGCGAGTTCTGCCTGGCTCACGCCCTGTTTTTTGCGGCATTGCTTCAATAGCTCTGAAAACGACATGGTAATTCTCCTTTACATCCAGAGGGGGATTCTTTTGATGGTTTTATTATACAACAAAAAGGTGTTTCTGTAAAGAGCTTTCTGCAAGCGGAGCAAAAAAAGGTTGTGGGTGACGGCGGCTTTTCCCACCATCCTGAAAAAATTTGCAGAAAGGCTTGACAGCACGCGGCAAATCTGGTAAATTAAATAGGCATTCGACACGGCGTAAGGCGAGTGTCCACAAGGAGAGATGTCCGAGTGGTTTAAGGAAGCAGTCTTGAAAACTGCCGTACGGCAACGTACCGTGGGTTCGAATCCCACTCTCTCCGCCATTTTTTATTGAATAAGTGTAACGCACTTTGCTCTGGAGTAGTACTCAAGAGGCCGAAGAGGCGCCCCTGCTAAGGGCGTAGGTCGTCTAAACAACGGCGCGAGGGTTCAAATCCCTCCTACTCCGCCAAGAAAAAGCTCGATGATCCATTGAGATCACCGGGCTTTTTCCATTTTTGCACGCAAAAAAGAAGGGCACCGGCTTTTGAAAGTCCGGTGTCCCTTCCGGGTCACAGCAGCAGGTTGGTGATGCAGGCCAGCAGGGTCAGATGCACCGGGTAGAACCAGTAAAAGGCCTTTTTTTGCAGCGGACTGCACGCACCGCGCTGTCCGTTATAGAACCAGACCAGCACAAAGGCCAGCGGAGCGGTGAGCTCGAATAAAAACAGCACTGCGCCCGCAAGGCACTGCCGCTTGCGGTCTGCGCGGGTGAGGTACAACGCGCAGATGATGATCACGCCAATGGCGTTGTAGTCGGTATTGGCAGCCAGCGCCAGCGCGGCGCACCCGCCCGCCCACACAAGCCCCTGCCAGCCGGGCAGGCTGTTTTCCTTTTCAAAGCGCTTGAGCCCCGCCATGGCCAGCACGCCCAGCGCCAGCGTCCAGTAAACATTCTGCGCGCCCGGGTAAAAGGGGGTGCGGAAGAACGCAAGGTCAAAGGGCACCTCGCTCAAAAGGCCGAACAGCACCAGCCGCCCAAGGTAGCCTTTGACGTTGTGGGTGTGCACAAAGCCCTCCACCAGCAGAAAACAGAACAGCGGAAAGGCCAGCCGCCCGGTGAAGCGCAGCACCATGTCCAGCCGGTACAGCGGGTAGGCAGAAAGGGTGTCTTGGGAGAGGGTGCCGGCATCCAGCCCGGGCGTAAGGATGCCCGCCTCGATGCAGGACGCGCCGATGTGGTCCACCAGCATGGTGATGCAGGCAATGGTTTTAAGAGCGGTGCCGCTGAAGGTGCGGCGCGAGGAAAGTGCAGTCATAAAGAACACCTCGTTCAGTTTGCAAAAAATCGTTACAGGAACTATAACGAAGGAAAGGCGGCATTTCCTTCGTCTGCTGCGGCAAAATCTGCACAGAGCGTGCAAAAATCGGGGCAAAAACGCTTGACAGAAAAGGCGCGGGATAGTACAATCAAGAAGATAATTGAACTATCTCAAACGAAAGATGAAAAAGATTCACAGAGAATCGGGCGTCTCCGAACCAGAATAATCAGGAAGGAGGCTTTGGGGCATGACGCTTTTTTCCTACGAGATCTTTGATGCAGTGGCACGGCAGGGCAGCTTCAACAAAGCGGCCCAGCAGCTGCATCTGACCCCTTCGGCCATCAGCCACGCCATTGCCGTGATGGAGGAGGAACTGGGCTTTGCCCTGTTCAACCGCGGCAAAAACGGCGTATCCATGACCAGTTATGGTGCTTCGCTGTACCCGTCCATCCGTGCGGTGCTCAACAGTGACGAGGCACTCAAGCAGAGCATTGCCCGCCTGAACGGCCTGGAAAAAGGCAAGGTGAAGCTGGGTGCATTCAACTCGGTGTGCGCTTCGCTGCTGCCGGGCCTGCTCAAGAGCTTCGCGGCCCAGTACCCTCAGATCGAAATTGAAGTGTATCAGGGCACCTACGACGATGTCAAGGAGTGGCTGCGCACCGGGCAGGTGGACATTGCGTTCCTTTCCTCCACCTGCAAGGAGGAATTCAACCTCACCGAGCTGTTTCGGGAGCCGCTGCTGTGCATCGTGCCGCAGGACTGGCCCGAACCCCAGGGCGGCGTGATGACCCCTGCTCTGATGAACGGCCAGAGCTTTGTGGTGCAGTGCGATGCCACCGACGCCGAGATGCGGCAGTTCCTCAAGAAGTACAAGATCAGCACCGAGCGCCGCTGCCATGTCATCGACGACCAGTCCAACATCGCCATGGTGGAGGCCGGACTGGGCATTTCCATCATGCCGCAGATGCTGCTGCGGGACTGCAAGGCCGCCGTCAAGGTGTATCCCATCGAGCCGGAGGAGTACCGCGTGGTGGGCTTGGCCGTGCAGCGCCCGGCCTCCATGGCTCCCGCCGTGGAGCAGATGTTCCACCACATCGTGGACTACTGCCGTCAGCTGGAGCTGCCCCTGTGACCTGTTCAGTATAACACAAAGCGGCCGGTGCGGGAAACACCGGCCGCTTTTGCATAAAACAAAAACCTTTGCTGCCGGAGCGAAGGTTTCTGCACGGCGTTGCTTTACACTGCCAGAAATTTCCGGTATAATGAAGGGTAGAACAGAGCAAAACGCCAAAGGAAGAGGTTTTTATGGAGACTGCGGGGTACGATTCCAGCCGGCCGCTGGCCGAACAGGTTGCACAGCGGATCAAGGACTACATTCTGGAAGAAAAACTGAAGAGCGGCGACAAGCTGCCCACTGAAACAGCGCTTGCCCGCGAGATGGGTGTGGCACGCAGTACCGTGCGCGAGGCCATCAAGCGGCTGGAGTCACAGAACATTCTGACCGTGCGCCACGGCGCGGGCTCTTTTGTGACCGACCAGCCCGGCCTGGCGGATGACCCGCTGGGGCTGGATTTCATTGAGGACAAGGAGCGTCTGGCCTTCGACCTGCTGGAGGTGCGTAACATCATCGAGCCGGCCATTGCCGCGCTGGCGGCGCGCCATGCCACCCCGGAGGACATCGCCGAGATGGAATCGCTGTACAACCTCATGGAATACCACATCCTGCATGGGCAGGACTATCTGGACGAGGATATGAAGTTCCACCGGACCATTGCCCGCGCCAGCGGCAATCTGGTGGCTCCCCAGCTGGCTCCCATCATCACGGCGTCGGTGGAGGTGTTCACCGAGGGTACCCACCGCACTCTGCTGCAGGAGACCCTGGACACCCACAAGGCTGTACTGGAGGCCATCAAGTGCGGCGACAGCACCTGGGCACGGGATGCCATGACCCTGCACCTTTCCTACAACCGCGACCTGTACCGGAAGATGCACCGCGCCCGCAGCGGTGAACCGCCCCTTGCTCCCAAAGTGCCGGAATGGGTGCTGCAGCTCAAGGAGCTGACCAAGCCCGAAGAACCGGAAGAAAAAGAGTAAATCGAACACAAACAGCCCGCATGGCAGGAGCATCGTGCTCCGTCATGCGGGCTGTTTTTCTGTGTTAACTCAGGCGGCGGGATGCATTACCACTCGGCAACGCTGCCGTCCTTGTGACGCCAGACGGGGTTCTTCCACTCGTGCGGGGTCTTGTTCTCCTCCAGCACCAGTTCCTTGTTGACGTCCACGCCCAGACCGGGACGGACGGGCAGCTGCACGCGGCCGTCCACGAACTTGAAGTCGTCCTGGTTCTTGACATAGTCCAGCACGCTCTTGCCCACGTTGTAGTGGATGCCGATGCTCTGCTCCTGGATCACGGCGTTGTAGCAGGTGGCGTCCACGTTCAGGCAGCTGGCCAGAGCGATGGGGCCCAGCGGGCAGTGGGGAGCCAGGGCAACGTCGTAGGCTTCGGCCATGGAGGCGATCTTCTTGACCTCGGTCAGGCCGCCGGCATGGCTCAGGTCGGGCTGGATGATGTCCACACCGCCGGCCTGCAGCAGGCGCTTGAAGTCATACTTGGTGAACAGACGCTCGCCGGTGGCAATGGGCACATTGCAGGCAGCGGCGATCTCCTTGAACACCTCCATGTTCTCGCACAGGACGGGTTCCTCGATGAACATGGGGTCGAACTCTTCCAGCTTCTTGGCCAGGACCTTTGCCATGGGCTTGTGCACACGGCCGTGGAAGTCGATGGCGATGCCGAAATACTTGCCGCAGCTCTCCCGGATGGCGGCCACGCGCTCCAGAACGGCGTCCACCTTGTCGTAGGTGTCGATCATCTGCAGCTCTTCGGTGGCGTTCATCTTGATGGCGGTAAAGCCGGCATTCTTGCGCTCCAGAGCAGCAGCGCCCACGTCGTTGGGGCGGTCGCCGCCGATCCAGCTGTACACGCGCATGTTGTCGCGGCAGGCACCGCCCATGAGCTGGTAGACCGGGGCGTTGAAGAACTTGCCCTTGATATCCCACAGGGCCTGATCAATGCCGGCAATGGCGCTCATCAGCACGCCGCCGCCGCGGTAGAACCCGGCGCGGTACAGCACAGCGGAAAAGTCCTCAATGCGCATGGGGTCCTTGCCGATGAGGTAGGGCTTCATCTCCTGGACACAGGCCAGAACGGTGGCGCAGTGGCCTTCCAGCACGGGCTCGCCCCAGCCGGTCAGGCCCTCGTCGGTCACGATCTCAACAAAGCCCCAGCGGGGACGAACGGTATAGGTGTTGACTTCAACGATCTTCATGGGAAATCATCCTTTCTCTTGTATTGCAGAAGGTTTCAATGGGTTCAGGTTCAGCGCTGGATCTGGTCCACCATGCCGCGGACGTAGGCGGCGCAGGCTTCCCAGTCGTTGGCGGCCACGGCGTCCTTGGGCATCAGGCTGGAGGCCAGGCCTACGCTGATGCAGCCGGCGTCAAAGAACTCGCGGATGTTGGCGGGGCTCACGCCGCCGATGGCCATGTAGTTGGTGCCGTCAAAGGGGCCCTGCAGGTCCTTGACGTAGTGGCGGGGCATGCTGCCGGCCGGGAACAGCTTCATGGTCTTGTAGCCGAACTGCAGGCTGGTGGCCACGTCGGTGGGGGTCAGCACGCCGGGCAGCAGGGCGATGTCGTTCTCGGCGCAGTAGCTGAACACATCCAGCGGGGTGCCGGGGGTCAGCAGGAACTGTGCACCGGCGTCCAGAGCAGCTTTGCAGCGCTCCACGGTGATGGCGGTGCCGGCACCCACGGTGCAGCGGTCCCCGAAATGGGTGCGCAGCATCGTGATCTGCTCCAGGGCGTGGGGGCTATTCAGTGCCACCTCAAAGAAGGGGGCACCGCCCTGCACGGCGGCCTCGGCGTAATCAATGGTCTTTTCCAGCGGAACGTTGCGCAGGATGGCCAGCAACGGATGCTTGGAAACCAGATCGTAAGTGTCCATACAAAAAACTCCTTTCGGCAAAAAATGAAACCGGCGGTTTCAGCGGATCAGCGGTAGGTGATGGCAGCGCCGGTGAGGGCAGCTTCCATCTGGGCGGCGTCGGGGTAGCCCTCCACGTCGCCCGGGGTCTGGGTGGCCAGGGCGCCGCAGATGGCACCCATGCGGCCTGCGGTGACCACATCGCGGCCCTGCAGGATGCCGGCCAGGAAGCCGGCATTGAAGCCGTCACCGGCGCCGATGGGCTCAATGGGCTTACAGGGGTAGGGCGGCAGCTTTTCGCGGGTGGTCTTGTCGGCCACCCAGGCACCGTTGCCGCCGTCCTTGATGGCCACATACTGTGCGCAGCCGTCGCGGAACAGCAGATCGAAGATGGCATCCGGGTCGCGCAGGCCGAACAGGGCGTCGGCCTCGTCCAGGCCCAGCAGCACGATCTCGCTCTGCAGGGTCAGCTCCCGGATCAGGGGGGCGTAGTCCTGCCCACGCCACAGCTTGCGGCGGATGTTGGGGTCAAAGCTGATGGCAACGCCTTTCTCCTTGGCCAGAGCAAAGGCGGCTTTGGTCATGGCCAGGCAGCTCTCGCTCAGCACGGGGGTGATGCCGCTCATGTGCAGCACCTTCACGCCGTCCAGCAGGGCGGGGGTCACGTCCTCGGGGCACAGGTGGCTGGCGGCGCTGTTCTCACGGTAGTAGAACACTTTGGTCTCGCCCACGCCGGTCTCCTTGAACATGATGCCGGTGCGGTGGTCGGGGTCGTAGATGACGCGGGAACAGTCCACGCCCTCGGCCCGGAGCTGGTTGCGGATAAAGCAGCCAAACTCGTCGGTGCCCAGGCGGCTGACCCAGGCGGCCTCCAGGCCCAGCTTTGCCAGACCCACGGCTACATTGCTCTCGGCACCGGCGGTGCGGATGCCGAAGTTCTGCACATAGCGCAGGGCACCCACGCTGTCCGGGGTGAAGGCGGCCATGGTCTCGCCGATGGTGATCAACTGAGGCATAAATAACACTCCTTTTCTTATAGGGCTCAGAACTGCAGTTCTACGCTGCAGAGCATTCGTTCGATCTGACGCCGGGCTTCGTCCAGCGCCTGCCGGGCGCTGGCGGCGGCAGCGTCGCTGTAGCGCTCCAGCGGGAAGGCAACGCTCAGCGCGGCCACCACTTTGCCGCTTTTGCGCAGCGGCACGCCGATGCAGCGGATGCCCCGGGTGCTCTCCTCACACTCGTAGGCAAAGCCGCTGGCCCGGATCTCGGCCAGCTGGTCGGCCAGGAGGCGGAAGTCGGTGATGGTGTGCTCGGTCAGCGGGTACAGGCCGTCGTAATACAGGGCCTTGAGCTGGGGCAGCTGGTAGTCGGCCAGCAGAGCCTTGCCCACGCCGGTGGCGTAGGCCGGCAGGCTGCGGCCCTCCACGGTGACGGTGTGGCTGTACAGGGGGCTCTCCACCTTTTTGAGGTAATAGACATCCCCGTTTTTCAGGCTGCCGAGGTGGCATGTCTCGTGGCAGACCGACACGATGTCGTGCATCAGGCGGTAGATCTCCCGCAGGGCGCTGGCTTCGTCCAGATAGGTGTTTCCAATGCGGAACGCCATGCGGCCGATGCGGTAGTGATGATCCTGGTCGTCCAGGGTCAGGTAGCCGCGGTCCCGCAGGGTGTGCAGCAGGGGAGAGATGCTGCCTTTGGCAATGCCCAGATGCTGCGACAGCTGGGTAAGGGTGTAACCGCTGCCGTTCAGGCTGCACAGCTCCAGAATATCCAGGGCCCGGGCCAGGGAACGGTGGGCATCTCCGGAAGGCATGGGTCTCACTTCCTTTCCTTATATATAGGGCCTCTGAGAGGCATTCGGACCAGGTCGGGAAAACGACGAAAGTGTTCCGATGTGTTCCACACAGGAATCCTGAAAATACCGGACGTGTTCGGATATCGGGCTATATTGGGACTTGCGTTCCGATATCTGAACAAAAATTGTGCGCTTTCTGGTTCGGACGGCTGAAAACTGCAGGCCGTCCGCCCTTTTTTCGGCGGCCGGAGCGCCGCCGATCGTTGCCTTTTGCACGGGATGCAGACGTTTTTGGGGCCTGCGACGGCATTGTCAGACAACTTAATAAATTGCAAACGATTAAAAATGAGCGCAACATCGTTGCTTTTGAAAGGGACTTGTAATTTTTTCTGTAAATCCCTGCTCCAATTTCAGTATACGACACCGGAAAATAGACTGCAAGGGGCAGTTTGTTTTTCGTGGAAATGACAAGACGAGGAACAAAAAATTATAACATGCGCCGAAAATCCATATTTGTGCAGAAAATGTTAAAAAACTATTGACGGATGGAAAGAAAATTGGTAAATTTAGGACAGCGAAGTTGTTGTCGGACAACGACCCCACGGTGCCGGCCCGCAGCGGGGAAATGCCTGACAGCCATATCGGCCCGAGCGGACCCTGCGCCGGGCTGAGGAAAATGATTCTAAGGAGGAAATGAAACTATGTTGGATCCCAAATACATCCCATTGTTTATTGGCGGCTTTATCGCATGGATCTGCTTTATGATCTTTGTGGGCTGGATCACCAGCCGTGGCAAAAATGAGGGCAGCAGCTTCCTGACCGGCGGCGGCAACCTCGGCTTCTTCCTGATCTTCTGCACCGTGGGTGCTACCATGATCGGCACCGGTTCTTCCATGGGCGCCATCGGCAACGGCTTCAACCACGGTTGGGGCGGCGCCATCTACGGCCTGGGCGCATCGGCAGGTATCCTTTCCATGCTGCTGTTCACCAAGGCAAAAAACAAGGGCTTCCTGACCATGTCTGAGGAAGCACAGTATTACTACGGCGGCAAAAAGATCATCCGCCAGGTCATGGGCTTTATGATGTTCGTCATCGAGATCATCTGGCTGGGCAACCACCTGAACGGCGGTGCCAAGTACCTGGCTTACGTCACCCAGCTGCCGGACGTTACCTGTAAGATCATCACCGTTCTGGGCTTCGGCATCTACGTGTTCATCGGCGGCTACATGGCCGTTGTTACCACCGACGCTGTCCAGTTCATCGCTATCCTCATCGGCTTCCTGACCATCGCTATCCGTGCCATCCCCCTGGCAGGCGGCTATCAGAACGTGGTGGATACCTTCACCGCTGCTGGCAAGCCCGGCGCAATGACCTTCTACGGCCTGGGCTCCTACGGTGTCATGGCTGCCATAGCACTGGTGTTGTCCACAGCCATGGGCGTTATCGGTACCCCCACCCATCGTACCCGTATCTACACCTCCAAGGACGAAAAGACTGCTCGCAAGGCCTTCCTGGGCCAGGGCATCCTGCTGTTCGGCTGGAGCTTTGTTACCGCCATCATCGGCATGAGCTGCTTCACCATCGCCACCATGAATGGTGACACCCTGGCCAGCGGCGACTACGCCTTTGCTTACATGGCTACCAACGCACTGCCCCCGATCATCGGCATGATGTTCATGATCTGCGGCCTGTCCGCTACCATGTCCTCCGGTGACTCCGACGCCATCTCCGGCGTTACCATCCTGCTGACCGACGTGTACCCCAGCGTCACCGGCAAGACCATCAAAGAAGAAGATTACGCCAAGTACAGCCGTATCGCTCTGATCTGCACCCTGGGCGCTGCCTTCTTCATCACCCTGTTCGTCAACGACGTTATCGGCTACATCTCCACCATCGTGGGCGCATTCCTGCCCGGCGTCGCAGTCGCAATGCTGCTGGGCCGCTTCTGGAAGCGTGTCAACTGGCAGGGCGGTCTGGCCTGCATCGGCTCCGGCACTCTGCTGGGCGTGCTGATCCTGGTGCTGCCTTCCTTCAAGAACTGGATCAACGCCACCATGGGTGGTCCGGCTGTGCCTGCTACCATCATTTCTCTGGTGTTCGGCATCGTGGTCTCTCTCATGTTCCCTGCTGACACCACTCCCGACGATGTGCGCCTGAAGCACGTTATGGATGACCGCCGCGGCACTGTCGTGGAAAAGGTCGCTGCTGCTGAGGCTGCTGCTGAGGAAGAAGAAGATCTGTAAGATCTATTGAGCCGGCAAACTGTAAATCTGTTTCTCCGAAAGGGGCGAGGGCGTGCGCCCTTGCCCCTTTCATCGTTTGCGGCAGGGTCGCCTTGCCGCAGGGCAAATTCATAGCAAGAGGGAACCTATCATGAAACGTATTTTGATCCAGAACGGCACCCTATACGACGGCCTGGGGGGCCAGCCCTACCAGGCAGACCTGCTGGTGCAGGACGACCGTATTGCCCAGATCGCTCCGGGCATCACGGAGCCGGCAGACCAGGTTATCGACGCCACCGGCAAGGCGGTGACCCCGGGGTTTGTGGATATCCACCGTCACCACGACGCAAAGCCCCTCAACGACCCGCACTTTGGCGAGGTGGAGCTGGCCCAGGGCATTACCACGGCAGTGGCAGGCAACTGCGGCATCAGCATGACCCCCCGGCCGGAATCGGACGAGGCGGCAAAGGAGTATTATTCCTTTGAAGAAGCCGTCATGGGCCCCATCGGCCTGGACGGCCCCCACACCTACCGTGATTATCTGGCTGCCCTGCACAAGACCGCGCTGCCTCTGAATGTTGCCGCCATGATCGGCACCGGCACCGTCAAGATCTGCGTCAAGGGCTTTGCCGACACTCCCTACACCCAGCAGGAGCTGGACGACGCCCGCGCCCTGATCGAGGACGCCATGGCTGCCGGTGCTCCCGGCGTGTCGCTGGGCATCATGTACCTGCCGGAGTGCTACTCCTCCACCGATGAATTTGCCTACATCCTGGAGCCGGTAGGCCGGTACCACCGGGTCATCACCACCCACATCCGCGGTGAGGGCGACAGCATGGTGCAGAGCGTGCGCGAGGTGATCGAGATCGCCCGCCGCGTGGGCTGTGCCCTGGAGATCAGCCACTTCAAGAGCTGCGGCATGAAGAACTGGGGCAAGGACATCCACACTGCCATTGCCGACATCGAAGCCGCCCGCGCCGAGGGCATGGACGTGACCGTGGACTTCTACCCCTACGAGGGCGGCAGCACGGCCCTGACCACCATGCTGCCCCCGGTGTTCGTGGCCGGCAACATGACCCGTGCACTGGAAAAACTGGGCACCCCCGAAGGGGTGGAGGAGTTCCGCCGTACCAGCAGCGTGTTGTACGACGACTGGGACAACTTCTGCATCACGCTGGGCTGGGACCGCATCATCATCAGCGGCGTGGTCCGGCCCGAAAACGAGAAGTTCCTGGGCATGCGGGTGACGGAGGCTGCCGAGAAATTCGGCTTTGAGGACGCCGCTGCACTGGCCGCCTACCTGATGCACAGCGAGGACGGTAAGACTGCCATCATCAATATGTCCATGAGCCAGGATGATATTGATACGGTGGCGCGTCTGCCTTGGTCCAATATCATCTCCGATGCCATCTATGCCAAGACCGACACGCCCCACCCCCGCATGTTCGGTGCCTTCCCCAAGGTGCTGCGGGAGTATGTGGCCGAGCGCGGCATCTACACGATGCAGGAGGCCATCCGCCGGATGACCAGCCAGCCCGCCGCAAGAATGGGATTGGTCGGACGAGGGAGCTTGCAGAAAGGCAACTATGCTGATATACTGGTATTCGATCCGAAGAAGTTCACGGATCATGCCACCTTCACGAATCCTGCCCAGAAGGCCACCGGTCTGGACTGGTGCATCGTCAACGGCCAGGTCGCCATTGACCACGACCGGCGCACCACGACCGGTGCCGGTATGGTGCTGACGGTGTAAGGAGCTGCCATGTCGATCGCGATCCTTCTGCAGCAGATCCTGATCATCTTTCTGGAGATCGGCACCGGTGCAGCCGTGACCAAACTGGGCATCATGGACGACGGGAACAGCAAGTTCCTGTCCAACCTGGTCATGTCGGTCACCCTGCCCTGCACCCTGCTGGCCAGTGCCAGCATCGACGGCGGCCGCGAGGCCGTGGCCGGCATGCTCAAGGGCTATGTGGTGCTGGAGATCTTCTATATCCTCACCATCGGCATCTGCCTTGTGCTGAGCAGGGCCATGCACCTGACCCGCGGCCAGAAGGCCGTGCTGGTGGGTGCCGCCGTCATGCCCAACAGCGCCTTCATCGGCATCCCACTCATCAGCGCCCTGCTGGGCAGCGAGGCGGGTGCCCTGTACGGTGCCGCCGGCATCATGGCCTACAACATCCTGTTCTTTACTTATGTACAGCACCTGTTCGACCCGAAAGCCAAGGTGAGCATCAAAGCATTCCTTACCCCCACCAACATCACCACCGCCATCATGGTGGTCATGCTGGTGACCGGCCTGCGGCTGCCCGCCATTCTGGAGAGCTTCTGCAAGGCGGTGGGCAATACCACCACCCCGCTGGCTCTTATGATCGCAGGCAGCATGCTGGCCCGCAGTGACCTGAAAAAACTGGTCACGAACCCCATGGTATGGCTCATCACGGCCCTGCGGTGCGTCGTGTTCCCGCTGGGCTTCCTGGCGGCGCTGTACTTCCTGCCGCTGGACCGCACCCTGTGCATGGCGATCCTGATTCTGGCATCCTGCCCGGCAGGCAGCCTGACGGCCGTGCTGGCAAAGCAGTACGACACCGAAGGGGAGCTGGCAAGCCAGGCCGTTGCACATTCCACCCTCAGTATCCTGATCAGCGTGCCGCTGGTGCTGAGCCTGGGCAGCACGCTGTTGGGAATATAAACAAGTCGCTTCACAGTCGGCGCACACCGGCTGCGGAACATCTTTCAACCGGCAGCAGCCCCCGTTTCGGCTGCGTCAGAGAAAAAGAAGAGAGGTTTTTTCTTATGGCAAATGTCTACGATAAGCTCAAGGAAATGAACATCACCCTGCCCGCACCCCCGCCGAAGGGCGGCGTCTACACTCCGGTCATGGAGTTCGGCGATCATCTGCTGTACTGCAGCGGCTGCGGCCCTGACATCGGCGACGGCCACAACATCGTGGGCAAGGTCGGCGGCGACCTGACCCTGGAGCAGGGCCAGAAGGCTGCTTACAACTGCATGCTGAACCTGCTGGCCAATCTGGACGCCAAGCTGGGCGACCTGAACCGCATCAAGCGCTGCGTCAAGGTCCTGGGCTTTGTCAACTGCACCGATGATTTTGCACAGCAGCCGCAGGTCATCAACGGCGGCTCCAACCTGCTGTTCGAGCTGTTCGGCGAGGAGAAGGGGCTGCCCGCCCGCACCGCCATGGGCACCAATTCCTGCCCGGGCAACATCGCGGTCGAGATCGAGATGCTGGTGGAGTATGAATAAGATCAACGACAACCTCTATACCTTTGAGGGTCAGCAGGACATCGTAAGCCCGCAGCTGGTCTATTACCCGGCGATCATCCGCGAGAATATCCGCAAGATGATCGACATTGCAGGCGGCGCTGCCCGCCTGTGGCCCCACATCAAGACCCACAAGATGGCCGAGGTGGTCCAAATGCAGATCGAGGCGGGCATCGACCGCTTCAAGTGCGCCACCATCGCCGAGGCCGAAATGGCCGCCAAGGCCGGTGCGAAGCACCTGACTCTGGCGTACCCGCTGGTGGGCCCCAACATCAAGCGCTTTGCCGCGCTGCAGGCCGCCTTCCCGGAGGTGGAGTTCTTTGCCATCGGCGATGACACGGAGCAGATCCGCAAGCTGGGCCAGACCTGCAAGGCCAATGTGCTGATGGATGTGGACATGGGCCAGCACCGCACCGGTGTGCCGCTGGATAAAGTGGAAGCGATGTACCGGGAGTGGAACACCCTGCCCGGCATCGTCATGCGCGGCATGCACTGCTACGACGGCCACCGCCACGAGAGCAGCGTGCAGGAGCGCGAAGCGGCCACCGCACCCGTGGACAAGCAGATCGAGGAGATCAAGGCCCGCCTGAAGGCGGACGGCATCTGCTGCGAGATCCTGATCATGGGCGGCACCCCGTCCTTCCCGGTGCATGCCGAGATGACCGGAGAGTTTTTGAGCCCCGGCACCTGCGTGATCCAGGACGCTGGGTACCGCAAGGCCTACCCGGATTTGAAGTTTACCCCGGCTGCTGCCCTGCTCACCCGCGTGGTGAGCCGCCCCAGCCGCGACACCTTCACACTGGATCTGGGCTGCAAGGCCGTGGCCACCGATCCCCAGCCGGAGCGCGCGGAGATCGTGGGCATGGAGTATGCCCGCACCGTGATCCAGAACGAGGAGCACTGGGTGGTGCGTGTGCCGGAAGAGCACATCGCCGACATCCCGCCCATCGGGACCGAGCTGTTTGCCATCCCGACTCACGTCTGCCCCACCAGCGCCCTGTACCCGGCGGTCCCGGTGGTGGAAAACGGCAAGGTCACAGGCTGGTGGAAGGTCGCTGCGCGTGACCGCCGCCTGACCCTGTGAGAGAGTATCTGAGAGTTTTATAAGGAGTTAAATATGATTCTGAAAAGTCAGCAGGTCCGTTCCCTGTCCCCTGAGATGGACCCTCTGCGCATGGGCATGGGCTGGACGGTCGATGACCTGAGCAAGCCCCAGATTATGGTGGAGAGCACCTACGGCAACAGCCATCCGGGCTCCGGTCACCTGAATATCTTTGTGGAAGAGGCTGTCCGCGGCGTGAACGACCACGGCGGCAAGGCTGCCCGGTATTTTGCTACCGACATGTGCGACGGCATGGCACAGGGCCATGACGGCATCAACTACTCGCTGGCCCACCGCGAAGCCATCACCAACCTGGTGGAAGCACAGGCCAACGCCACCACCTTTGACGGCGGTGTGTTCATCTCCAGCTGCGACAAGGCCATGCCCGCCATGCTCATGAGCATCGGCCGCATGAAGGACATGATGGCAGCCATCGTGGTCACCGGCGGTGTCATGGAGGCATACGACCTGCCCGCCAAGTACACCGAGAACGACCCCGGCTGTGCCATCAACGAGCTGCTCACCCTGGAGCAGATCGGCAAGTTCAGCGCACAGTACGAGCGCGGCGAGATCCCGGCCGAGCAGCTGACCTACTACAAGCAGCACGCCTGCCCCAGCTGCGGCGCCTGCTCCTTTATGGGCACTGCCTCCACCATGCAGGTCATGGCCGAGGCTCTGGGCCTGATGCTGCCCGGCACCGCTTTGATGCCGGCCACTGCCCCCGAGCTGAAGCAGGCTGCCTACGACGCCGGTGCACAGCTGATGAAGCTGGTGGAAGCCGGTGTCACCGCAGGCGATATCGTGGATATGCGCAGCTTTGAGAACGCCATCATGGTCCATGCGGCCATTTCCGGCTCCACCAATGCCCTGATGCACATCCCCGCCATTGCCCACGAGTTCGGCTTCGAGATCGACGCCGACACCTTTGACCGGATGCACCGCGGCGCACACTACCTGCTGAACATCCGTCCCGCAGGCGACTGGCCCGCACAGTATTTCTACTATGCAGGCGGCGTGCCCCGCATCATGGAAGAGATCAAGTCCATGCTGCATCTGGATGCCAAGACCGTTACCGGCAAGACCCTGGGCGAGAACCTGGAGGAGCTGAAGAAGAACGGCTTCTACGAGCACTGCGATGCCCTGCTGGCCGAGAAGAGCAAGAAGATCGGCCGCGAGATCAAGCGCACCGACATCATCCGCAGCTTCGACGAGCCCATCGGCACCAACGGTTCCATCGCCATCCTGCGCGGCAACCTGGCCCCGGAAGGCTGTGTCATCAAGCACACCGCCTGCCCCAAGGCCATGTTCAAGGCGACCTTGACCGCCCGTCCCTTCGACTGTGAGGAGGACGCCATCGACGCCATCCTCCACGGCCGCATCCACCCGGGCGATGCCGTGTTCATCCGCTACGAAGGCCCCCGCGGCAGCGGTATGCCGGAGATGTTCTACACCGGCGAAGCCATCTGCTCCGACCCGACCCTGGCCTCCAGCGTGGCCCTCATTACCGACGGCCGCTTCTCTGGTGCCAGCCGTGGCCCGGTCATCGGTCATGTGAGCCCGGAAGCCGCCGCAGGCGGCCCCATCGCACTGGTGGAAGAGGGCGATATCATTGAACTGGACGTGGAGGCCCGCCGCCTGGAGATCACCGGTGTGAAGGGCGAGCACAAGACCCCCGAAGAAATGGACGCCATTCTGGCAGAACGCAAAGCCAACTGGAAGGGTTTTACAAGCAAATACACCCATGGTCTGCTGAAGCTGTATAGCCAGCACGCAGTCAGTGCCATGAAGGGTGCTTACATGGAGTAAGGAGTGTAAAAACTATGGCAGAAGCAAGAAGTCTGGCCGATATCAAACTGGATAACGCCTATAAGTTCGGCGCTGGCCGTTACCTGCAGGAAGCAGGGGCCCTGAACCTGCTGGGCGGCGAGGTGGCACGTCTGGGCAAAAAGGCCCTGGTCATTGCCGGCCCCCGCGCCTGGGCAGCCACCGAAGGCAAGGCAGAAAAGAGCCTGAAGGATGCCGGTGTGGAGTTTGAACTCTCCCTGTACCCGGATCAGAACACCTACGAGCGCGCCAAGGAGCACGCCCTGCAGGCCCTGACCACCGGCTGCCAGGTCATCGTGGGCATCGGCGGCGGCCGCATCATGGATCAGGCCAAGGCTACGGCACACTTTGCAGGCGACCTGCCCATCGTGGAGGTGCCTACCTCCATTGCCACCTGCGCGGCATTTGCCCCGCTGAGCGTCATGTACACTGCCGAGGGTGCCTCCCTGGGCAGCCTGCGCTATGACCACGAGGTCAACGCCATCGTCATGGACATGGACGTGATCTGCAAGGAGCCCCCGCGCTACGCAGCCAGCGGCATCATGGACGGCATGGCCAAGATGATCGAGATCCAGAACGGCCGCAGCGAGATCCTGCTGGACGATGTGAGCATCGGTCTGTTCACCGCTTACACCATCGCAGAGATGGCTTACCATGTTTACGAGAAGGAGGCCCATCAGGCCTGCCATGACATTGCCGAGGGCAAGCTGACCAAGGCCGTGGAGGATATCGCCTACCTGAACGTTGCCGTGGCCGGCATCGTCAGCGGCGTGAGCAAGGGCTTTGGCCAGACCGCTCTGGGCCACGAGACCTACGAGCTGGTGCGCACTCACTTCACCCAGGAGGCAAAGCCCTACCTGCACGGTGAGATCGTGGCCATCGGCGACTGCCTGCAGCTGGCCTTCAACGGCCATCCGGAGCAGGTGGCACCCTTCCGTGATTTCATGCGCAGCATGAACATGCCCCTGACCCTGGAGGACATCGGCATCGACCCGAACTCCCCCAAGATGGAGAACCTGTTCCAGGATCTGTTCCACAGCCCCTTCATGGAGCCTACCGCAGAAAATGAGGCACGCCTGCGCAAGGCCATGCACTATCTGTCTGCAGACTGATCCCCGCAGCATTCCCTGAACCGCAATGACAGCGCCCCCTGAACCGTCTCGGACGGCGCAGGGGGCGCTGTTTTGTCTTTTTGGCACAAAGAAGCCCAAAAATCCTCTTTTCCTTTTGTGATTTTTCCGCTATACTAGAGGTGCAGGAATTCCAATGGGCACGGCCCATGATAAGAAGAAAGTGAGGATGTCTGTATGAAAATGCAGGAAGGCTTTTTGTGGGGCGGTGCAACCGCTGCCAACCAGTGTGAGGGCGCATACGATGTGGACGGCCGCGGGCTGTCCAGCGTGGATGTGGTCCCCTTCGGTCCCGACCGCGGCCCGGTGGCGCGCGGCGAGATGAAGATGCTGGAGTGCGATGCAGAGCACTTCTACCCCGCCCACGAGGCCATCGACATGTACCACCACTACAAAGAGGATATTGCCCTGTTTGCGGAGATGGGCTTCAAGTGCTATCGTCTGTCCATTGCGTGGACCCGCATCTTCCCCAACGGCGACGATGCCCAGCCCAATGCGGCCGGCATCGCCTTCTACCGCAGCGTGTTCGAGGAGTGCCGCAAGTACGGCATCGAGCCGCTGGTCACCATCTGCCACTTTGACACCCCCATTGCGCTGATCAAGAAGTACGGCGGCTGGAAAGACCGCCGCATGATCGACGCCTTTGTGCGCTACTGCGAGGTGCTGTTCGACAACTTCGGCGGGCTGGTCAAGTACTGGCTGACCTTCAACGAGATTAACATGCTGCTGCACATGCCCTTTATGGGCGCTGGTCTGGTGTTCGAGCCGGGCGAGGATGTGCAGCAGGTCAAGTATCGGGCCGCACACCACGAGCTGCTGGCCAGCGCCCGCGCCGTGAAGCTGGCCCACGAGAAGATGCCGGGGGCCATGGTGGGCTGCATGCTGGCCGCAGGCCAGTATTACCCCTACTCCTGCGCCCCGGAGGACGTGTACAAGGGCATGGAAAGCGACCGCGACAACTACTTCTTCATCGACGCACAGGCCCGCGGTGCCTACCCGGTCTGGGCTGAAAAGCGCATGGAGCGCGCCGGTGTGCAGCTGGACTGGGAGCCCGGTGACCGGGAGACCCTGGCCGAGGGCACGGTGGACTTCATCTCCTTCAGCTACTACTCCAGCCGCTGCGTCTCTGCCGACCCGGTCATTTCGGCCAAGCACGCCCGCGGCAATGCCGTCATCAGCAGCGTGGTCAACCCCCATCTGGCCTCCAGTGAGTGGGGCTGGCAGATCGACCCGCTGGGCCTGCGCATCACCCTGAACACCCTGTACGACCGCTACCAGAAGCCCCTGTTCATCGTGGAGAACGGTCTGGGTGCCAACGACACCGTGGAGGCCGACGGATCCATCCACGACCCCTACCGCATCGACTACATGCGCAAGCACATCGAGGCCATGCTGGACGCCGTGAATCTGGACGGCATTCCCCTGCTGGGCTACACCTGCTGGGGCCCCATCGACATCGTGTCCGCATCCACCGGCGAGATGAAGAAGCGCTATGGCATGATCTATGTGGACAAGCAGAACGACGGTACCGGCACACTGGCCCGCAGCCGCAAGGACAGCTTCTACTGGTACAAGAAGGTCATCGCATCCAACGGCGAGGACCTGGACTGAACCTGAAATTGCAGACGCTGCCGGGCGTTCCCGGCGTGAGGGCTCCGCTTCGGCGGGGCCCTTTGCGTTCTGCCCGGCAGGTTTTGGACGAATCGGCTGAAAAACAGCAAAATTCGGTCAGAATGTGCTAGAATGCTGGACAGCATCCTGTGAATTGTGGTAGAATTGCAATAGAATGCGTGGAAGCGCAAAACCGATGCTGCGCGGTGAACGCAGCAAAGATGAAAGATGAAAGAGGTCGTTTGTGATGAAGATCATTCGTGCAAAGGATTACGCAGACATGTCCCGCAAGGCGGCAAACATTATTTCCGCACAGGTCATCATGAAGCCCAATTGCGTGCTGGGTCTGGCCACCGGCGGTACCCCGGTGGGGGCCTACCAGCAGCTGGTGGAGTGGTACAACAAGGGCGACATTGATTTCTCGGAGGTCACCACCGTGAACCTGGACGAGTACCGCGGCCTGCCCAAGGACCACCCGGAAAGCTACTGGAGCTTCATGCACCGCCACCTGTTCGACCACGTCAACATCAACCCCGCCCGCATCAACCTGCCGGACGGCACCAACCCCGATGCGGACGCAGCCTGCGCCCAGTACAACCAGATCATCCACAGCGTGGGCGGCATCGACCTGCAGCTGCTGGGCATCGGCCACGACGGCCACATCGGCTTCAACGAGCCGGGCGAGGCCTTTGAGCTGGAGACCCACTGTGTGGACCTGACCCAGGAGACCATCGAGGCCAACAAGCGCTTCTTTGACGGCAACGTAGACCTGGTGCCCAAGCAGGCCTACACCATGGGCATCAAGACCATTATGCAGGCCCGCAAGGTGCTGATGGTGGTCAACGGCACCGGCAAGGCTGAGATCGTGAAGAAAGCCTTCTTCGGCCCGGTCACCCCGGAGGTGCCCGCCAGCATCCTGCAGATGCACCCCGACTTCACCCTCGTGGGCGACGAAGAGGCCCTGAGCCTGATCTGATCGGTTCCCCAAAGCATGTTTCTGCCGCCGCACGGCCCTGCCACCGTGCGGCGGCTTTTTTCTGAGCAGGGGAATTGTAACGCGGCAAAAAATACAGTATACTGGAACAAAAACCACCACGAGGGAGGGGCGGCCGATGTTCAGCGAAGAGATGATCTGCAGCCTGAATGATCTGGAGCTGGAAGTTTATAAGTATGTTGTGCGGAACGCGGACAAGGTGTGCTATATGCGCATCCGGGAGTTTGCGGATGCCGCCCATGTGTCTACCTCCACCATCCTCCGGTTCTGCAAAAAGGCGGGCTGCGACGGCTACGCGGAGTTCAAGATCCGGCTGCGCCAGCATCTGGAACAGGCAAAGCAGCCGCCGGTCAAGGACGATGTGTCGGAGGTCATCGACTTTTTGAAAAAGACCTGCTCGGCGGAGTTTGAGCAGAAGCTGGACATGCTGACCAGGGTCATTTTTCAGGCCCGGCACATCTTTTTTGTAGGCAGCGGCATGTCCGGCATTGTGGCCAAGTACGGGGCACGCTATTTTTCCAGCATGGGCAAGTTCTGCCTGTACATCGACGAGCCCCACTACCCCACCGAGAGCCGATTCGTGGAAAATTCGTTGGTGATCGTGTTTTCAGTGTCCGGCGAGTCCCGCGACACCATCGGCCATGTGATGCGCTTCAAGGAGCAGAACTGCCAGATCCTCAGCGTGACCAACACGGAAAACTGCACCATAGCCAAGCTCTCGGACTACAACCTTGCCTATTATGTCACCTACGAGCGGCTGGGAGTCTACGATGTGACGACCCAGCTCCCGGCCATGAGCATCGTGGAACGGCTGGGCAAAAAGCTCTACCGCTACACCTCCGAGGGCCCGGCAGCCATCTGAAAAAAGTCCAAAATAAAAAACAGGGTGTTACCTGGAAAAAACAAGTGCGAAAAACCGGCACTTGTTTTTTTATGCCCAGAAACTGCTGACAAACCACCTGCCTGCGTCTATAATGGACGCATCAGAAGTACTTCGACCGGAAATTGGATGACTTGAAAAGGCAAAGGAGAAACAATCATGGCAAAAGATTATGCTGCGATCTCCAAAAAGATCGTGGAGAACATCGGCGGTGTGGAGAACATTGCCAGCGTGACCCACTGCATGACCCGCCTTCGCTTCGTGGTGAAGGACGAGGGCAAGATCAACGACGCAGCCGTCAAGGCGACCGACGGCGTGATGGGCGTCGTGAACCAGGGCGGCCAGTACCAGATCATCATTGGCAACCATGTGGAAGAGGCCTACAACGAGGTGCTCAAGATGGGCGACTTCGGCGAGGCAAGCCAGGTGGCCCGCGGCGAGAAGAAGGAGCCCCTGACCCTGAAGAAGGTGGGCAACAACATTCTGGATGCCATCGTGGGCACCATGTCCCCGCTGATCCCTGCCATCATCGGCGGCTCCATGGTCAAGCTGCTGGTCATGCTGCTGGGCATGGCAGGTGTGTTGTCGGCCGACAGCGAGACCTACAAGATCCTGAACACCATCGGTGACGCAGCCTTCTACTTCCTGCCGGTGATGGTGGCCGCTTCTGCTTCCAAGAAGTTCAACACCAATATGTTCATCGCCATTGCCATTGCAGGCCTGATGCTGCACCCGGATTTCCGCACCATGATGGAGGCGGTCACGGTCGGCGATACCGCCGCACACTTCCTGGGCATCCCGGTGGTGGGCGTCAAGTACACCTACACCGTCATCCCGGCCCTGTGCATGACCTGGATCCTGTCTTACATTGAGCGTGCCATCGACAAGATCACCCCGGCTGTCACCAAGAACTTCCTCAAGCCCATGCTGATCTTCCTCATTGCTGCTCCCATTGCGATCATCGTGGTCGGCCCGGTCGGCATCATGATCGGCGAGGGCATCTCCGCTTTCGTCTACTTCGTGCAGGCTAAGCTGGGCTTCCTGGCTGTGGGCATCATGGGCGCCCTCTGGCCCCTGCTGGTCATCACCGGCATGCACCGCGTGTTCACCCCCACCATCCTGCAGACCATCTCCGAGACCGGCATGGAGGGCACCGTTATGCCCTCTGAGATCGGTGCAAACCTGTCCCTGGGCGGCGTGTCTCTGGCCGTTGCCTTCAAGACCAAGAACAGCGAGCTGCGCCAGACCGCTCTGGCCGCTGCTTCCTCTGCTCTGATCGCCGGCACCACCGAGCCCGCCCTGTACGGCGTGGCCGTGCGCCTGAAGCGCCCCCTGATCGCTTCCCTGATCACCGGCTTTGTCTGCGGCTGCCTGGCCGGCATGGCAGGTCTGGCCAGCCGTTCCATGGTGTCGCCCAGCGTGCTCACCGGCGTGCAGTTCATCGACCCGGCCAACCCTGGCGTGAGCATCGCCTGGATCGCCGGCATCTCGGTGCTGTCCATCGTGCTGTCCTTTGTGCTGACGCTGGTGATCGGCTTTGAGGATCTCCCGGAAGAGGAGTGATTCCCATGTCTGATTACAAACTGCCCGAAAATTTTCTCTGGGGTGCTGCCATTGCGGCCAATCAGGCCGAAGGCGCTTACAACGAGGGCGGCCGCGGCCTGAGCAACATCGACATGATGCCCCACGGTGTCCACCGCATGGAGGTCAAGCTGGGCGGCACGCCCCACCCGACGCTGCAGACAGGGGAGTATTACCCCAGCCACACCGGCGTGGACTTCTACCACCATTACAAAGAGGACATCGCCCTGATGGCAGAGCTGGGACTGAAGGTGTTCCGCACCTCCATCTCCTGGTCCCGCCTGTACCCCCACGGCGATGAACGGACCCCCAACCCGGAGGGTGTGGCCTTTTACCGCAATGTGTTCCAGGAGTGCCGGAAGTACGGCATTGAGCCGCTGGTCACCCTGTGCCACTTTGACATCCCCATGGGTCTGGTGGAGCAGTACGGCTCCTGGCGCAGCCGCAAAACGCTGGAATGCTTTGCCCGCTACGCCGAGACCTGCTTCAAAGAATACTCCGGCCTTGTACACTACTGGCTTACCTTCAACGAGATCAACATCCTGCTGCACAGTCCCTTCTCCGGGGCAGGCATCGCCTTCCAGGAGGGCGAGAACCGCAGTCAGATGATCTATCAGGCGGCCCACCATGTGCTGCTGGCCAGCGCCACGGCCACCCGCCTGGCCCACCAGTACGACCCCGCCAATCAGGTGGGCTGCATGCTGGCCGGCGGCAGCTTCTACCCCTACTCCTGCAACCCGGAGGACGTCTGGGAGTCGGTGCAGAAGGAGCAGGAAAACCTGCTCTTCATCGACGTGCAGGTGCGGGGCCGCTACCCCGGCTACGCCCGCAAGCTGTTTGCGGAAAAGCAGGTGCAGCTGCACACCGAGCCCGGCGATGACGCCCTGCTGCGGGGGAACACCGTGGACTTCATCTCCTTCAGCTACTACGCCAGCCGCTGCGTGGCGGCCAGCCTGGAGGGCAAGGCCGTGAACGACGGCAACGTGGTGCGCTCGGTGAAGAACCCCTATCTGCAGACCAGCCAGTGGGGCTGGGCCATCGACCCGCTGGGCCTGCGCATCACCATGAACCAGCTGTACGACCGCTACCAGAAACCGCTGTTCCTGGTGGAAAACGGTCTGGGTGCCCACGACACGGTGGAGCCCGACGGCAGCGTCCACGATGATTACCGCATCGACTACCTGCGCCGTCACATCGAGGCGGTCAAGCAGGCTGTGTCCGACGGCGTGGACCTGATGGGTTACATCGCCTGGAGCGGCATCGACCTGGTGTCTGCCTCCACCGGCGAGATGAGCAAGCGGTACGGCTTCGTCTATGTGGACAAGCAGGACGACGGTACCGGTACGCTGGCCCGCAGCAAGAAAGATTCCTTCTACTGGTATCAGAAGGTCATCCGCTCCAACGGCGCAGACCTCTGAGCGTTTTCCTCCGTTTCATAAATGCGAAAAGCCGCCCCGCAGGCACCGGAAGTTCCGGCCTGCGGGGCGGCTTTTGCTGTGTGCTGTGTGCTGGACCGCTGCATGGAACTGGAAGCCATGTACCGCAAGGGCTGGCAGGACGCCGAAAAGCTGGTACAGTGGTACCGCGCTGCCAAAGCGGAAGCATAAGCCGAACACAACACGAAAGGGCCTCCCCGGAATGGGGAGGCCCTTTCTATGCGTTTACGACTTGACGTGGATCACGTTGGAAGGGAAAAGCATCAGTGCTTTTCCTTGTACTTGAGGCTGGCGAATGCGCCTGCGATGGTCAGCAGCATGCCGCTGAATGCCATGCCCAGAGCGGCCATCCAGTTCACGCCGGTCTGCGGCAGTGCATCCTGCACAGCGGGCAGGACCGCGTCAGACGGCAGGACCGGAGTTTCCGGAGCAGCATCATCCGGGGTGGCGTCCTGCACGGGCGGCAGCTCGGGGGTCTCCGGGGTCACGACTTCGTCCGGGGTCTCGTCCTCCACGGGCGTTTCCGGCGGGGTGATGGGCGGGACGATGACCGTCTCTTCGCCGTTCACGATGACCGTGCGGGTCTCGATGGAGGTATAGTTGTAGTCCACATGGGCATCCGTCGTGGTCGTGGCGGTCTTGGCCACGGCTTCGGTGTCCACATAGTCGGTGGTGCGGTGGGTGTAGGAAACTTTGCCCTCATCGTAGGTGGTCTCGCCCTTGCCGGAGAACAGCTTCTTCAGCACCTCGGTAAAGGTGGTGTAGTGGCCTTTGCCGGTACCGGATCCGGTAACCGTTTCGCTCTTATTCTGCGTATAGGCACCGTCGAAGCCGCCGGAAGTATTTTCGCCGTAAGCCGTAGCACGCTCACTGGTTTTATGTGTGGTGGTCTGCTTGTTCAGCTCCAGAAGGCGGTTGGCGAAGTCCTGAGAGCTACGGATGCTCAGCGGGGCGGTGATGGTCTTGATGGTGGATTCCGTCTGGCCGACGACCTTGCCCTCGCTCACCTGGGTCAGCTTGGAGATCATCAGGTCATAGCCGCCGACGTAACCCCAGGTGCCGTCCTGGCGCTTGTAGGTGCTGTTGATGCAGGTGTTGGCATCGCGGGTCATATAGCCGTAGGCGGTCAGCTCGGAGGTCTTGAGATAGACCTGATAGCCGCTCTCACCGGTGCTGTTGGTGCCGGTGGTTCCAATCTTCACAACGTAGGTGCCGACGATGGCATCACGCTCTTTTTTCGTGAGGCTGGCGGCCGTCTTGTTGCTGCCAGTTGCCTTCAGGTAGGCATTGATGGCCTGATCTTCCGCACTGACCCAGTACCAATAATCGTCAAAGCCACCCTGATACAGCTTGATGTTTCCGTTCTCCTTGATGGGATCATAGGCGACAGTGCCGGTCAGCTTGTAGTAGGCGCTCTTGTCAGGGCAGTTGTTGGGATTGCCGCGGTCATACTCGTAGTGGCCGTTGCCCTTGCCGCCCTCATCGTCCCAGCTGATCTTACTGTCCAGGCCGACCGGCTGGTTGCCCTTACCGTTGACCAGGTTTCCGGCATCGTAGTTCCACTCCAGATTCTTGCTCACCAGCACACAGTCGGTCTGATCGACATTACCGTCCTTGTCCGGCAGCAGATCCAGCTTGGAGCCGGAAGCAAGATCGAGGTGGCCGATGTCGTCGCGCTGCTCTTCGTAGTGCACAGTGTTACTATGAACACGAACTTCCTGGCCGTTAGCGTCTGTATAGTAATAATAGCCGCCCCACCAAGTCGATTTCCAATAGACCTCAATTTTGGAACCATCCGGTGCCTTGCTGAAGGATTTGAATTCATCCGTCTTTTCACCGGAGTAGTAGTTCTTCTTGGTCTCTTCGTAATCAGAACCCTTGTTGGCAACATAGGTGGAGTTCTTGGCGATCCGTTCCTGCTCCTGCAGAGCCTTGATCAGCTCATCCTTGCTCATATTTTCGGGCGAGATGGCCGTGGTGAAATACTTGATGATGTCCGTCTTCTCGGTCTTGTCCGTAACCTCCAGATTGCCGATCCAGAGTTCCTCGCCGGGCAGAAGTTTGCTCTGGATCTCCTGAATCTGCTTCCACAGCTCGTCGTATGCCTTCTCAAGATCCTTATTGTCCTTGATGATGTCGGTGACACTGGAGGAGGTGTGCACATCCTTCCGGACGGTGAGGGTCTCGCTCAGGGTGCTGTAATCCACGGTGATGGTTTCGTCACCCTTCGTGAAGGTCGCGGTCTTGCCGTCGGCGTTCAGTCGGATGCTGTCAGCGGAAACACTGTATTGGCCTGCCAGCGCGGTCTGGATCTCTTCAGGGGTCAGCGGAGCACCGGCCTGTTTGGTGAAGGTGTAGGTGGTCTTTACGCCGTTTTTGTCCTCGACCGTGCAGGTGTAGCCGTCATTGGTTTTGGTCACCTTGTCGTAGGTCTTTCCGTCCACCGTAATGGTGCGGGCCTTTTCGTCGATCGACCAGTTCTTGCCGCCGGGGATCACCAGCTTGTCGTGAAGATCCTTGGCGTCCGTCTTTGTGGATTCAGAAAGTTCGTAGATCGTCCATTCCACGCGCTTGATGCCGGAGAAGTCCATACTGCCGATATCAATGCTGTAACCTTCCTGAATCAGGGTAGCTTTGTCCTTGCCGGTCTTGTTCTGCAGCTCATTCCAGGCGATCTCTTCCTTCTCCGTATCGGTGAGGGGAGCGGACGATTCCGTGATCGTGCAGGTACGGGTGATCTTGGTGATGGTGCCGTCGGACAAGGTCACGGTGTCTTCCTTTTTGTAGATCGTGGTGCCCTTCTCCGGGTCGTTGGTGTCGACTGTCCAACCATCGAGAGAGGGAAGTTCACCGCTGTCGGGCTTGACGTAGGTGCCGTTGAGGGAACCGCTTTCGGTCCATGTATTCGAGCCGTTCACATAAGCGGTGCCGGTGATGACGTTGTCCGTGACATCCTTGCGGGTCTCGGTGTCCTTGATCGGATCAGAGCTGCCCGGCTGAGGCGCAGAAACCGTTGCACCGTCATAGCGGAGGGTGACAGTATGAACATTGCCGTCTGCATCGGTATAACTGAGATTGAGCTGGCCTTTGCCGGTGGGATCGATCGTATTCAGCTGGTTCTTGAAATCATCGGTCTCCACATTAATGCCGGCGTTCCGGGCGGCATCCGTCAGAGCGGCCTTGATGGCTTCCAGCTTGGCAGTTTCCTTGGCACTCTCGATGCTTTCCTGACCGCCTTCGACCTGGCCGGGGGTCTTGGTGATCTCAGTGACCTCCACGGTGTAACTCAAAGTCTTGCGGACGGCTTCCTTCTGGTCAAAGTTCAGCTTTTCGCCCTTGTAGTAAACGCCGTTGTCATCGGCGGTGAAGCCCTCGCCCAGACGTTCGGCCAACTGCGCAGGGGTGAGCGGCTTGGTGTTTTCCGTTTTCTTGACTTTATAGGTATATTCTTTGCCGTCTACGGTTTCCGTATAGACATACTCGCCGGTATCTTTGTTATAGTTCTTATCATCAAGCATTTTGCCCAGCTTCTCCGAAGAGATCTCAATAACATCCGTCTTGGTCTCGTCGGTGTTCTTGGCAGTGATGCTTGGCAGTTTGATCTCAGTAGTCAGATCCTTATCATCAACATCCACGGTGCCCTTTTCCACCTTGAGCTTCAGTGTGGTCTCGGTGCGGGTCTTGACCGAATTGCCGGTGATCTCGTAGTAGGTGGTGCGGGTGACGGTGTTGCCGTTCTCGTCGGTGGAGGTCTCTTACTTTTTCAGGGTGTAGGTGGTCTTGGGGTTGCCCTCTTCGTCCAGCTCTTCCTTCTTCTCCACGCCGCCCTCGGGGACGTCCAGCAGCTTGGCGATGTCCTCAGCGGACATTTTCTTCGTTTCGGGCTCGCTGGTCTTTTTCAGGGTCAGGGTTTTGGAGTTGCCGTCCTTGGCGGGCTCGACCTTGTCCACGGTGTAACCGCCCAGCTTGGCATCCTTATCGGTTTTCCAGTCCGGACGCACGTCCTTGCCAAGCTCGTCGTCGAGGTTGATCTCTTCGCCCTTCTTGGTGTCGGTGATGGTGGTGGAGGAATCGGCCTTGCCGGTGCCGGTGGTGGTCGTAGTCTCGGTGCCGGTGGTCTCGGTGGGGGTGGTGATGGTGGTGTTGCCGTCCTCGTCCTTGCCCACCACGGGGTCGCCCTTCTTCACCTCGGCGTCGGGGTCCACGACGGTGGTGCTGGAAGAGCTGTCGGGGGTCTCTTCCTTGGTGGCCTCGCCGATCTTGCCGTCCTTGCCGGTGGCTTCGTCCTTCTTGCTGTTGTCGATCACGTCACCCTTCACATAGGTGCCGTCGGGGTTCTCAGTCTCGTCCGTCTCGCCGGGCTCTTCCGGCTTCTCAGCAGGTTTATAGTCAATGGTGATGTCATCGGTCTTGGTGCCGGGGCCGAACGCGGGAGCCTGATCATCTTTCTTGGCCTCATCGTTCACCGGGGGAACAAACTCTTCCTGCTTTTCCTCTTCGCCCTCGACCTCGCCTTCTGCGGTCTTACCTTCCACAGGAGCGGGCTCGGCCTGCGGGGCAGCGTTATCCTCGACAGAGTCGGGGCCTTCCACAGCATGGGCAGCCATGGGCTGTGCAGCAACACAGGCGGTCAGGGCTACGGACATGGCAGCGAGTTTCAGCTTTTTGTTCGTCATGATTGATGGCTCCTTTCAAATGGTGTCAAGTCTTTTACGCATTACCACTGTCCCATATAATGGACATATTTCAAGGCTTACTATCCTGCTTCCTTTATACCATTTTCCGGTGCGGGTTGTCAAGAAAAAATGTGTAGAAACGCATGATTTGTGAAAATATTCCAAAGTCTGAATTGGATATTTTGCACAAATCACAAGAACTTGTTGCAGAAAAAAGAGAAACTGTTGCGGACGTGAAATGATGCGGTTGCGGTACTGGTGCAGAGTGTGCGGATTGTTGCGAAAAACCACTTTTTGAGGGACGGAATTTCTGGCAAAGAACCGGCTGGAATTTCTCCTGCCGCCCTGCTGCAGACGAAAAAAGGCCCCCGGAAACCTGCGTCTCCGGGGGCCTTGCCCTCTTACCTTATATAGGGCAGTCGGCGATCACTGCTTCTGCTTCAGCCGGGCCATGTAGCCGTCGGCGGCCACGGCGGCAGCGGTGAAGCTGTTGTTCTTCCACCAGTTGATGAGGGCGGCCACGGTGGTGATGCCGGCGGTGACCAGCTGCTCCACAGTGGTGCTCTCGATGGGCAGCACGGGCTTGCCCATTGCACTCAGCACCTGATTGGTCAGGGCCAGCAGGAGCACAGCGGTGCGGGCCAGGGTAGCGGCGGAAATCTTGTTGCTCAGTTCCATAAATCAGTTCCTCTCTTTCATTCGTTCATGGTTCTCAAGGTCGGCGATGCGGTGGTTGGCCACCTTCATCTGCTCTTCCAGAATGGGCACGCGGCGGGCGAAATTGTTGTGCTCGCGCACCTCGCGGGTCAGTTCTTCCAGTTTGGTGTCGGTCACGGCCTGACTGCGGCTGTTGGCGATCAGCACCCCGATCAGGGTCACGGCACCGGCAATCAGGGCGGACAGGATGCTTTCCATTGGGTTCACCTCCTTCTTAACCTGTCCAGCGGCTTTTGGCGGGGCGGGTGTCCACATGGACCCAGCCCACAGCCCGTCCGGCCCGGGGCGGGTACCGGCCGATGCCGCCGGTGCCGGGCAGGCAGGTCTCTGCATAGGCGGCCAGCTGCTCCACCGGGATGCCCTGCACCCGGATGTCGGCAGCGCGCCCATACAGATGCTGGCTGTAGGCGGCCCCGCCCACGGATTTGTTGTGAGCGGCGGTGCGGTAGCCGCTGGTGATGACTACGGGGCGGCCGAAGTGGTCGCGGATCTTCTGCAGCAGGGCGGCAAGGCTGCTGTCCACGAACACAGGGTCCGAGCCATCTTTGCAGGCAAACTCGGCCACGGTGAAGTTTGCGCTCAGCTTCCGGGTGCCGTCCCGCGTGCGGGACCAGGCTTCAAGCATCGGCTTCCACCTCCGCCAGCAGAGCTTTCACGGTGCTGCGCAGACGGGCGGGCACCTCGTCCAGCGTCTTGATACCCTTGCGGATCAGGGCTGCATAAATTTTCGCCATCAATTTTCCTCCTTTTCTTCGTACAGCTCGCACAGGGCCACCTGAAGATCGGTGACACTGCTCTCCACGGCGGTCACCTGCGTCAGCAGGTCCGCGAGGGTGGGGTAGTGGTAGCCGGTGAGCCAGATCTCTACGGTGTAGCCGCCGGTCGACGTTTCTGTTGCAAAGTGCAGGGTCCCGTTTGTCTGGAAAGTCGTGTTGGATGCGAAAATTCCAGTGCCATTTCCGTAGCTATGATTGGCGGTGCCGCCTTTTGCAATGTCTACTTCCTCGCCGTACCCGCCGGTACTGCTGTTGTATTTCGTCTTGACGTGCACGTAGTCCAGGCCGTCTGGCATTTTGATATCGTAGGTCTTCCACCTTTTTCCGGTTTCTTCGTAGTGGTTCCACACCAGCCGGGGCTCCGACTTTACCGCCACGGCGGCAGCGATCTTGTCATTGAGCGTTTTGGCGCTGAGGGTGCCGTCCGGGGCGATGTCCAGCGCTTCGCCCACTTTCACGCCGCCCAGCTGGTCCGCCGTAGCGGGCGGCAGGCTGTAAGGCGTGCCGAATTTGGCGTCGGCCTCCAGCCGGGTATAGTAGGCGGTCAGGTCGGCACCCAGCGTGCGCAGGGCGGCCGTCTTTTCCGCACCGGTCCACCCGGCGGCAGTGCTGGCGGTGGTGAGCGCTTTTTTCACGCCGTAGGGCAGCAGGGCCGGGGTGAGCGGCGCAAAGCCGTCGGTCATGCTGTCCAGCTGCTCGGCGGAGGCAGGCACAAGGGTCAGGGTGGCGTCCTCCCGCACAGCCACGCCGTATTGCGGGTCGATGCGCACCGGGCCGGGGGTCTTTGCGTCCGGCAGGGTGCTGCTGCGCACATAGGGCGTCAGGTCGGGCGGGGGCGTAGTGTCGGTGAGCAGGGCACCGGTGTCGGGGTTCACGCTCAGAACCCGCAGCAGGGAGCCGGCTACCGGCTGCGCAGGCCGGGGCAGGGCACCCACGTCCTGCGCACGCAGGACCACTACACCGCTTTTGCCGTTCACGCTCAGTACCTGACCGTCTGCCGGGGCCAGCTCTTCGGCGCGGGCGGCAGCAGCCTCGGCCCGGGATGCACACCCGGCCGCCGCGGTGCTGCTGGTGCTGGCCTGCCGGGCAGCAGTCTGTGCCTGTGCGGCACTGGAAGTGCAGCGTTCGGCGCTGGCCGAGGCGCTCTGGGCCGCTGTGGCGGCTGTGCTGGCACTTTCCAGCACGCGGGCCACGAACTGCTCGTACAGGGTGGGCGGCAGGTCCTCGGAGCCGCCGTCGGTGGGCAGGGTGGCATAGGTGTCGTACCGGCCGGGGCGGGTGTAGGCGGTGTAGCCGGAGCCGCTCACGGCGGCCAGCATCCACTGCCCACCGGTGCAGCCGGTGAGGCGGCGGTCCACCGTCACGCAGGCATCGCCGTCCAGCGGCACCGGGGCCAGCTGGGTGCCGTCGCTGCGGCGCAGGTACAGGGCAATGGCGCAGTTGGCCCAGCTTTCGGGCAGCTGGAACTGCAGCCGGTCCACGCCTTCCGCGTTCTGTGCGCCCAGGTGCAGGCGGCTGGGCTGCGGCAGGAATTCGGTGCCGCCGCAGGCTCGATGAATGATCTGGATCTTCATGGTTTTGACCTTCCTTTCCGGTTTTTTATTTGATTGTACGCCGGGGCGCGCGGCAGCAGAAGTGTGTTCTTTTTCTCCGCAGATTTCTGGGCTTCGGCATTTTGCCGGAGAGGTGTTTTTGGGGGTAATTCGGGGGCAATTCCGGGTGCGGAAAATGCCCGGCGGCGGGCCTGATTTTGTGCAGAAAACTGCGGTATTTGGCCGCTTGTTTCCGTGCGGGAGGGCCGGAAACGGGTCGTTCCGGGGCGTCCGGGACGGATGCAAATGTTAAAAATTCATGAACAGAACGTAGACGAAAAAAGGCGAAAAATCCGGAGGAAATAACTTAAAAAACAATATTTTGCGGGAAACACTGTTAAAATTGCACAAAAAAGAATGTCAAGTATCTAACAAAGTGGAGGCACCCGATTTGACAAATCAGCTCCGGTCTGGTAAGATAATACCGCGCAACGGAGCAACGGACGTTGCAGCGTTTAAATTTTATCTGGATGAAGTGAAATGCCGTCTGAGCGGACGGTACGGTGCAGGCAATGGGGGCCTGTGCCGGGGGACGGAGCAATGTCCCGTTGGAACGGATTCCGACGCAATACGATGCTTGGCTTCCACAGCCGGAAAAGCATCGTATTTGATTGTGGAGCCCTTGGTGCTCCGCAGTCCCGGCGGCCGGGGTGCAATGCAGCATCCGCGGCCGCACCAAAAACAAGAAGAGAGGAGTTGTCTCGTATCGCTTCCGTAAACTTGAAAAAAGCATCCTCGGGCTGCAGATCTGCAGTCTCTTCCCGCGTGCTGGCGTTTTGTGTCATGGTCGTGTGCCTTGTGGCTACCCTTGGTGTGACCGCTGCGAATCTGCGGCTGACCTACGTCACCGACTCCAATGGGGCCAAGCAGGTGATCCTCACCTCTGCCACCGACCCCGCAAAGGTCATGAGCCTCTCCGGCATCCAGTCCGAAGAGGGCGACCAGGTCTATTACACGGCGTTCAGCGGCAACCTTGCCACCCTGAACATTGAGCGCGCATTCTCGGTGAACGTCCAGGCCGACGGCCAGACCTACCCGGTGAAGATGGTGTACGGCACTGTGGCCGATGCCTTGCAGCGCGCCGGCATCACCCTGGAGGGCGATGACTACACCGAGCCTGCCCTGGACCGCCTGGTGACCGCAGGCACCCAGATCGTGGTGCACCGCGTGGACTATCAGGACCGCGTGGAAACGCAGGCCATCCCCTATGATACCGAGTATGTCTATACCAGCCTGTACTTCCGCAACACCGGGCGCACCACCACCGTGCAGCACGGTGCCGAGGGCCAGCAGACCGTGACCACCCGCGACCGCTATGTGGACGGTGAGCTGGAGAACAGCATCGTGGTGGATTCCACCACCACCGTGCAGCCCACGAACCATGTCATCAAGACCTACGGCGCGGGCGCACCCGTCTCGCCCCTGACCGGCCCGGACGGCACCACCAATGCCCCTGCTTCCTACAGCAAGGTGCTCACCGGCAAGGCCACCGGTTATTATTCTAAAACCGGCAAGGGCTCTTCCGGCCTTGGCCTTGGCTACGGCACCGTGGCCGTGGACCCGGATGTGATCCCCTACGGCACCAAGCTGTACATCACTTCTACGGACGGAAAGTTCGTGTACGGCTACGCGGTGGCCACCGACACCGGCATCGCGGTGCAGAAGGGTCAGATCCTGGTGGACCTGTTCTATGAGACCTACGCCGAGAGCGTGATCAACGGTGCCATTCAGGTGAATGTGTATGTGGTGGGCTGACCGGTCCGCCGCATGACCCCCATAACAGAAAAGGACCCCGCAGAGCGGAGCATTTGTACGTTTCTCCCAAAAGAGAGAGGTGCAGAGGCTCCGCTTTTTTCATTGCATTGGTAAGATTCACGATAAATTTTGCAAAAAATTGGCGGGTGTGTATATAAGGGAGAAATATTGAAGAAAAGATTATGGGTATTTTTCCAGAAAAGGCCTTGAAAAACCGGTCGGAATTCTTTAATATAAAAGAGTAAAAAGCTACAGGTGCGCGTATGCGGATCTGTACGGGGAGGAGCAGTCTATGAAACCGACCGAAGAAAAGATTCAGGGCAATGCATCGGATCTGCCGGTGTATCTGTTCAAGCAGGGCAACAACTGCGAGGCCTATCGTTACTTCGGCGCACATCTGGAAACACGCGCAGGCGAGCCCGGCGTCGTGTTCCGCGTATGGGCACCGCACGCTGTGGCCATCAGCGTGGTAGGCGACTTCAACAGCTGGAAGCCCGGCAGCCACCCCATGCACAAGGTGGATGGGGATTCTGTGTGGGAATTGTTTATTCCTGGCATGAAGGAATTCGACGTTTACAAATACTGCGTGACCACGCGTGCAGGCGACCTTGTCTACAAGGCTGACCCCTATGCGTTCCACGCCGAGACCCGGCCGTCCAACGGCAGCAAGGTCTATGATATCTCCGGCTTTGCCTGGCACGATGAGGCCTGGCAGGCCGCCCAGAAGAAGGCCGATGTGATCAACGGCCCCATGAACATCTACGAGATGCACGTCGGCAGCTGGAAGATGAAGGAGGGCAACAAGCCCTACAACTACGCAGAGCTGGCCGACCAGCTGATCCCCTACATCACCGAGATGGGTTATACCCATGTGGAGCTGCTGCCCGTGATGGAATATCCCTTCGACGGCAGCTGGGGTTATCAGGTCACCGGCTATTTTGCCCCCACCAGCCGCTACGGCACCCCCAAGGACTTCATGACCTTTGTGGATAAGCTGCATGCAGCCGGCATTGGCGTGATCATGGACTGGGTGCCTGCCCACTTCCCCAAGGACCAGTTCGGCCTGTACAACTTTGACGGTGAGCCCTGTTATGAGGACCCCAATCCCAAGCGCGGTGAGCACAAGGAGTGGGGCACCATGGTGTTCGACTTCGGCCGCAACGAGGTGCAGAGCTTCCTGATCTCCAGCGCACTGTACTGGCTGGAGCAGTACCACATCGACGGCCTGCGGGTGGACGCTGTGGCTTCCATGCTGTATCTGGATTACAACCGCAAGCAGGGCGAGTGGGAGCCCAACAAGGACGGCGGCAAGGAGAACCTGGAGGCCGTGGCCTTCCTGCGCAAGCTCAACAACACCGTGCTGGGCCGTCACCCCCACAAGTACATGATCGCGGAGGAGTCCACCGCATGGCCTATGGTCACAAAGCCCGCTTCGGACGGCGGCCTGGGCTTCAACTTCAAGTGGAACATGGGCTGGATGAACGACATGCTCAGCTACATGAAGACCGATCCGCTCTTCCGCGCAGGCAACCACAACAAGGTTACCTTCAGCTTCTTCTATGCGTTCAGCGAGAACTTTGTGCTGCCCATCAGCCACGACGAAGTGGTGCACGGCAAGGGCAGCCTGATCAACAAGATGCCCGGCGAGTATGATGCAAAGTTTGCCAACCTGCGCACCTTCTTTGGCTACATGATGGCGCACCCGGGCAAGAAGCTGCTGTTCATGGGTCAGGAGTTCGGCCAGTTTGCCGAGTGGAACGAGGCCAAGCAGCTGGATTGGATGCTGCTGGGCTACGACAAGCACACCGAGCTGAAGAACTATGCCAAGACCCTCAACGCTTTCTACAAGGACCACCCCGCTTTCTGGCAGGTGGACTACAGCTGGGAGGGCTTCCAGTGGATCGTGCCGGACGACTCCCAGCAGAGCGTTATCGCCTTCCTGCGGAAGGACGCCGCCGGCAAGCAGATCCTGGTGGTGTGCAACTTCAACCCTGTGCTCCGGGAGGGCTACACCCTGGGTGCCCCGGTGACCGGTACCTACAAAGAGGTGCTGAACAGCGATGACGCTGCCTTTGGCGGCTCCGGTGCTGTCCACAACAAGCCCGTGCGGACCCACAAAAAGCCCATGCACGGTTTTGAGCAGAGCATCACCATCACCCTGCCCCCCATGAGCACCCTGTACTTTGAGGTGCCTACAAAGCGCACCGCCAAAACTGCAGCGGACAAGGCGAAAAAGCCCGGCAAAAAGACCACCAAGGCAGCCCCGGCAGAAAAGGCCGTGAAAAAGCCTGGCCGCAAACCCAAGGCTGCCCCGGAGGCCCCCACGGAAAAGGATGCAAAAAAGCCCGGCCGTAAGCCCAAGGCCGCTGAGGCTCCGGCAGAAACGCCGGTGAAGAAACCCACCCGGAAGGCAAAGGCTGAGCCGGAACCGGCAGCAGAGGAAGCGCCCAAAAAGCGCGGCCGCAAACCCAAGGCAGCCAAAGAGTAACCCATCCGTTCTACACGATCATTTGTTGACGCTCATTTCCGAACAACGGAAATGTTAATGTTAAAGGGGAGAATAAAGCTATGGCAAAAGAAATTGTGGCAATGATCCTTGCCGGCGGACGTGGCTCGCGCTTGTACGCGCTGACACAGAAAACGGCAAAACCTGCAGTGGGGTTCGGCGGCAAATACCGCATCGTGGACTTCCCGCTGTCCAACTGCGTCAACTCCAACATTGATACTGTGGGCATCGCAACCCAGTATCAGCCCCAGAAGCTGAACGAGTACATCGGCAACGGCCAGCCTTGGGATCTGGACCGCCTGTACGGCGGCGTGCACACCCTGCCCCCCTACGAGCAGGCAAAGGGCACCGACTGGTACAAGGGCACTGCAAACGCCATCTACCAGAACATCGGCTTCATCGACAGCTACGATCCCGAGTATGTGATCATCCTGTCCGGTGACCAGATCTGCAAGCAGGACTACGCCGACTTCCTGCGCT
>ENA-UOJV01000949-UOJV01000949.1-human-gut-metagenome-genome-assembly--contig:-C82-NODE-949-length-36842-cov-21.003017_pt1 | contig 36842 bp, 65 predicted proteins | sample MGYA00242356_ERZ723903 | MGnify/ENA metagenome assembly ERZ723903
CTTTGGATGAGTTTTATAAATTTTCTAATCACTCCCCCGGTCTACAAAAATTCATCCTCATACATATTTTTTATATTATGTAATTCCTGTTTTTCTTTATCAGTATAATTACCATGTAAGATATTATGACAACTATGGCATAACGTTATAAGATTGTCTTCATCTAATCTCTTAGTGTAATCTTCTTTAAGCTCAACTATATGATGTACTACATTAGCTATAGTTAATATTTTATATTTAAAATAACACATTAAACATAAGTCATTATATTTGCAGCGTATATAACTACTCATTCTCTTCCAATGAATACTGTTGTAGAATATACTATACTCTTTATTCTCATTGTTATATCTTACATTCTTGTTATAATCTTTTCTTGTTAACTTTAAGCATTCACATTTAATACCATGAGCTATCTTCTTGCCACACTTTCCACATCTTCTATATATAGCCATATCTTTCTCCATACATATAATAAAAATAGCACCTAGTATTTCTACTAAGTGCTTTCTGCAAAAGGGGATTTAGACTTTATGAGAGGTTATATGGATAATAACCTTGTAGGAGATAGTAGGAATCGAACCTACACTAATTAATAGTAGCCAAATACTTTATCCCCATATTGCACCCAGTATTTCTACCAGGTGCTTTCTTTATTATTTTATAGGAGGATCTATCCATGTCCATTAAGTTATATTTAATGGATAATATCTACATACTCATTATCTCACATATTGTCTATATGATTATTCTTCTTTTATTCCTTTTTTATTCCACTTTACGCCATTCTTCCCATCTTTGAATATTTGCAATAGCTTTTTGCTTTATCTTGTTTACTTGAGATTGACTTATATTCATTTCAAATGATATTTGTGTTTCATTCTTTTTAAATTTATATTTTAATTCTAATAGCTTGTACCATTCTTCATTAATGTACTGTAAGTTATATTCTAGTATAGAATTATCTAACTCTATATTTTCTATCTCTTCTTTTATCTCTTCTATCTCTATTTCCTTAGATAACTTTCTTTTTAATTTTAAGTCTGTTATCCTTATTACTTCTCTTTCTGCATAACTTGTTCCATCTGTTGATCTCTGTACTCTTTCTTCAAATCCTGGACTGCTACTTTCTATTTCAATATTAATATCACATTCTCTAAGCTCTTGATTAATTTTATCTATCTGGTTCTTTAATACTTCTATTCGATAATTTAATGTGGCTATTTTCTTCTCTTTATTGAAATAGTTATATAACTTATCTTCCGTCTTTTTGAATTTATCTCTGCTCATTAACTATCCATCCTTTTTTCTAATCTATTTAACTTTGCTATCTCTATGTTTTGGACTTCAAACTCTTCTATATCTAATAACATCATTACCTGCTTAATCTGTATTTCTATCTTTATCTACTGCTCTTTTATATTTACTTATAGCAACTATTAATTCTGCTAATTCTTCTTGTGCTTGATCCAGTTGTCTTTCTCCATACTTTTCTACTGCTCTATCTAATATTCCCATGAATTACTCCTATTCTTTATAATATTTTTTATGAAACTAATTTTCTATATGAATGTTCAACTTCAGTTTGAGCCACTTTTGCATATACCCTTAATGTTAATCCAACATCATTATGTCCTAAAATTTGTTGTATGCATTCTGGAGCCATTCCACTTCTTAAAGCAAATGTAGCCATTGTATGCCTAAATGTATGCGGAGTGATTCTCATTTCTATATTAGCCATCTTTTGCATTTTATTTACAATTACTTGATAACCACGATTATTTAATTTTTTATAAGGCTCTGTATTATTCGATTTTTTATTTGGAGCTTTTGAAGAACAGAATAAATATTCGCTTATTATTCCTTGCTCTTCACGTTCTCTAAGATAATTAAGTATTGCTCTTTTACATCTTTCTGTAAAATATACTCTTCTTTCTTTATTTCCTTTTCCTATAACTAATAAAGTTTTATTAGTCATATCTAAATCTTTTACCTTAACATTGCCAACTTCAGCTACTCTACAACCAGTTGATAAGAAAAATTCTAATATTGCTCTATCTCTCCTACTAAGCATACAATCTCTTAACATTTCAACTTGTTCTTCATTTAAAGGTTTCTTTTCTCGTTTTGGTTCTTTTACTGGTTTTACCGAAGAACATGGATTCTTAATTATAAACTCTTCATTTTGAAGCCATGCAAAGAATAATTTAATAGGTGTCATAAATGTGTTCATTCCAGCAGCACTTTTAGTACTACTTTCTGCATACATGAACATTTTAATATCAGCACTTGTAATCATAGATACTGGCTTATTAAAGAATTTGCATAATTTTCTAAGATTATAGTTGTAATTTTTTAAAGTAGCTGCTGATAATCCTTCAAGCTTTTTAGTAGCTAAAAAATAGTTTATTCTATCTTCAAGATCACTTGTTACTAATGCTGTTTCTTTTGTAGTAACCTCATATCCATATAAAACTTCTTCTACCAATCTTTTTATTTCTAGTTGTCTTGGTAGATTAACCTCTAGCTCTGGAAATTCAAGTGTTAATTTGCCTATTAATTTAACAGTTACTTCTTCATTACAATTTCTATAGTTTAAGTTCTCCATGTTCTTCTCCTCCCTATTCACTAATTGATTTTGATTATCTTATGAGAATAGAAGTATATAGCATTATCCGTATTCCCTTCTATTCTCTCTTTTTTTGAATTTAGCTTAATACCTTTTTAAGAATCCAATTAATAAAATATCATTATCTTTCTTAACTGTTTCGATTCTATCTAGTTTCCATCCTTGTTCTAAGTATTCATTCACTTCATCATCAAATATCCAACTTAATTCTAACTTTGTTGAAATAGTTACAATCCTATTTCTTTGTGCTTGAATCTTTGATGGTTTATATCCTGTTTTTACAAAATTCATTTTTTACCTCCAACCTTAACAAAGAGTGTTTTTGAATTATTTGTTAACTATTTAATTCCTTAATTTTATCTATAATATCTATTGTTAAACAAATCTTAGGTATATCTAATTCTACGTATGTTGTTCTATCCCACTTAAAATCACTCTTCGGAATAGATAGAGCTGTTAAATCTAACTCACATCCTCCAAATACTGATAACCCAGTTTCATCTAATTGATGTACTCTGTAATTTTCATCATCTTCTCCTACTACTATAAATTCATTTAAAAAGTGTATTGGTGCTTTAAATGCTTTCCTTGTCCTCTCATGTGCTTTTATCAAACTTTTGTAATATATAGATTCTTCATTTACTGAATAAACTTTAAATTCTAATTTCATTTACTTTCCCCATTTCTTCTCACTATTAATGAATGACGAATTACTTATAATCAAACTTCCATAGTTTATTTGTTGTTTCAATCCAAAATCCGTCACAATCTTCATTTAACTCTAATACAGTTTCATGTGTAAAACTTCCACCATCTAAATACTCTATTTTAAGAGGTTTTCCTATTTCAACCTTGACATCTTTTACAAACTTTTTACAGTAATGACTGCATACTTCTTGCATAGTTCTTTTACTTAACACCACATCTAAAAATTCTTTTCTCATATTAAACTCCTTCGCAATAATTTCAATTCCTGTATTTTTGAATTGTTCTCTAACCTTTTGCAACCTCTATCTCAAGGAAGAATTCGCATTCTTCTGCTTTGTCTTGTTCATAACCATAGTTAAATACTTCTGTATCACAACCTAAATAATAGTTTTCACAATCTGTACATTTCATTTTCAACTCTCTCCTTATCTTGTAATATTTACACATTTTTTTTAATGAATGCCGAATTAATTATCATTGTGATACTTCTTTAAATTTTTACAGCCTTCACAAGCTCTAATATCATCAATTCCATCACCAATATTATAATTAAAGCAATCTTCACACTTAAAACCAAATATTAAGTATTTTATACTTCTCAAAAATCTACTAAAAAATATTTTCATAAAATTTCACCTTTCTTCGTAATATTTTTTTGAATTACGAACTACTTAACAATTTTCCAATCTTCATATTCCTCTATGCAATTAATAGCTTGTGCATCCAAATCAGAATTTGAAAAATTATTTTTTATTTTAACTGTTTTTTCATAAAATTTATGATATTTTGCTTTATCATATATCCTTATTACTAATAAAGAATCAAACATTGAATATTCTTCTAAAATTTCAATTTCAACTTTATACATCTTTATCTTACTTCTAAATATTTTTTCTTTTTTATAAGACTTACAACTCATTTTTACCTCCAATATAAAAACAATAATTTCAATTAATGAATAACTATATTAATGAATTGTTCGCTATATCTCTTTAAAATATTTTCCCAAATGTTCTTTCGTTATTTCTATCCATTGAAGTGGGTTTGCACTTTCCAATCTAACTTCACCACCAACAAATCTATAGTTTGTATCCTCTGGTGTAAACCATAGTGAACCTTTTCTTATTTCCTTATACGCATTTTCAATGTAAAATCCATTATCATCGCATTTTTCTATAAAAAATCCTTCAATACACTCATAAGCCTTATCTAAAAATCTAAATTCATATCTCTTTCTTTTTACAATTTCATTGTTGTAAATTAATTCATGTTCTCCGTTAGACAATATATTAATTTCTTTAACATCCCTAATTTCATCTTGTAAATAATCAAATACTCTCATCTTTCAATCTCCTTTTTCTTCACAATAATTTTTGAATTGTGAACTATAATTCATAAACTTCAATATCATCATCACCATAGTAATCTAATATATTTATTGCATCATTGGGTTTGTCATTATTTAATTTAGCTGATAATGGCACTTTACCTCTTTCCAATACATGACCATAACCTTCTATAAAACATTGACCAAACATTGCTCTTAATCTACAATAATCTCCTGCCATAGATTTAATTCTGTCATCTTCTTCGTCTAATGGATAAAAAACTGATTCAAAACTATCCAAATATTCCTCTGTTATTTTTTCATCATCAAGTTCTATTTCAAACTCTTTTGTGGTTGTAACCTTAACTATAAATTTTCTCATTTTTATTTCTCCTTTTACTAACTCGCAATAATTTCAAACCTCTATAAATGAATTATTCGCTACTTTTTGCAACGTCTTTCTAATTCCCTTATTCCACAATATTTACCACCCCAATTTAACCTTTTGCTAAAACATGTTCTTACATATTTACAGGTGTTACAATCAATTACTAATACATCATGCGTTACATTACAACATTCACCGTATATTCTTTTAGCTTCTCTTTTCCATCTTTTATTTTTACTCATAAATCCTCCTTTCTAGCGAACAATAATTTCAAATTGTTCACTGGTACAAGTCATGGTGCAATGTGTAGTCTGCTTGTACCATTAGGTGCTACACTACCTATTTAAACCTTAAATATTCATAAACGTTTCTATAACTTCTATAGCTTCCTGCTCGCATGAATTTATGTGGTTAATCTTAGCTTTAATCTCTTCCATTTGTTTTAGTAAATCTTCTCTTTCAGCACTTGCCCAACAGTTAACATCTTTAGCGCTACTGAAAGCAAATTCTTCATCTACTGTTACTACAGCTCCCTTTATATTGTATAAGCCATACTCTCCTTGAACATATCTTTCTATAACTTTAGTAATCTCTTTAACAACTTTTAATTTACTATTCTTATTCTTAACCATTGTTCCTGTCTTGTTATTCTCATCTATATTAGCTTTTTCTATTTCTTTAGGTGTATTTATACCTTTATTATCTTTTTCTTCTGTATGAGCCTTATTTTCGTCTGTAACATTATCCTTAACATCTTCTTTTAAATCATCTTCAAAAATGTATTCTAATGCATCTTCTAATTCTTTATCTGGTTCTCCTAAAACTTCTTTTATTCTATTAGATACATCTTTTGCTTTTTCTTCTTGCTCTGCTATCTTCTTTAACTTTTCTTCTTCTGAAACTATAGCCTTAGTCCTTTTATAAGCATTAGTTAAAATAGCTGTACTAAGAGTGTTAAACTCTTCTATTAGCATCTTTACACTAACTTTTTGATTATATCCATCTTTGATTAACTCCCTTACCCTCTTTTCAACCTCTGGTGCCATTTCTTCATTTATTTTCTTTATCGCCATATCGTAACTTCCTCCTAAACTTTCTTTTAAATTTTTCATTTTATGTGCATCATCTAGCATCAACTCTGCGCTTTTATCTATAATTCTTTTAACATCTTCCCACTCTAAGTTTTCAAGTTCTTCAAAAACTGCTGCACTAAAACATCTATCAATTGCTTTTAATAAGCTATCATTCTCTTTCCTTGCTTCAATTTTTACTAAGCTATCTATCAATGTTTGTTTAGCAGGAGGCAATGACCTAAACCATGCCATAGCCTCAACTTTCTTATTACTATCTTTCTTCTTTTCTTTTTCTCTAGCTCTTCTTTCTGCTCTATTCATAATTTCCCCCTAGAAAGGCATATCTCCATAATCTGTTGGTACTTCCTCACCAAATCCCATATCCTCTTGCGGATTCCATGTTTCTGCATTACCTTGATTATTATTTGAATTACTATTACTTATAAATTCAAAGCTTTCTACAACTACATCCGTCGTATACCTCTTAGTTCCATCTTTCCCATCATAACTACCAGTTCTTATATTTCCTGTAACTGCTAACTGCCTACCCTTAGTAACATATTGAGCAATTGCTTCTCCTTGTTTATTAAACGCTATACAGTTTATAAAATCTGTTTCGTCCTTTTTAAACTGCCTTGATACTGCTAATGTAAATCTACAAACTGCTGTTCCACTTCCTGCTGCATATCTTAACTCTGGATCTTTAGTTAATCTTCCAATAAGTATTGCTTTATTCATCTTATCTCCTCCAATTCAAACTCTATTCTTTCCTGCTCTTCAGTCCACTTCTTAACCACTGTTAACTCTACTACCTGAGCATCATCATCAAATGCAATTTTATTTAAACTATCCAATACTATTTTTGCTATATTATCACTATCTGGTTTCTTTAAAGGCATTTCTAACCCATCTCTTATGGCTTGTACACGTTTCTTTGTGTATGACTTAGGTATTTTATAGTAAACCTCTATCCTTGCACTTACTGGTCCATCTATAAACTTTCCATCTTGCTCCTGGTAACAACATTTAATCCAGTTTTCATATGTAATAGTATCCCCTGGAGTAAATGCTCTTCCTGTTTTAGTATTGAAGCGTGGCCTAGCTTTACCTTTTATTTTTCCTTCAACTACAACCATTATTGCTCTCCATCATTTCTAGCAAAATATTTAGCTTTGAGTTTATTTAATGCAATGTTATCTTTCCAAATAATATAATTTAGAAAAGTATTCTCTACACCTTTAATTCTGCAGTATTCTTTAAATATTTTTAATTCATCTTCACTTATGCAAGCCATTTTATTACTCCTCTCTATTAACCTTTAAATCATCTTTTGCCTTGCTCCATATCATTCTTGAAGTTGTGTGAACTTCTTTTAGATACTTACATATTTCTTCTAGCCTATCCTTTAATGCTGACTTTTCTCCTCTTTTAAGGTCTTTCTTTATGTCTAACTTAATCTTGCTCCAACGATTATAAGCCTGTAATGAATCAATCATTAATCTATAAGCTTCTCTTATATCATTCTCTTGTAATGAACCAAATCTCTTAACAATATTGATATACTGTAAAGCTTCTTCTTTATATTCATCTTCAAAGCTCATAATTACCACCTTTGTCTATACTTTTTAGCAGTAATCTTGTCCCTATTTCTTTTAGCTTTGAGAATATTATTAAACATAAAGTTATCTGCTTCCATTACTCCTGCTCTCCTTCTCTCTTGCCTTAACCTTAAATCTCTATAAGTTTGTTCTGCTCTTTCTGCATTAGTCATACTTTCCCATGCTTTCAAATTAACCACCTATTTCAACTTTCTTTCCTGTTAGTATCTCTAAATATTCTTTATATTTACTTCTTAAAATTTCATTTTTAAAGCTATATGGTGATGATATATTAATAACCTCCCCCTCAATAACTACTGCATCCATAAACCATGTCATATAGGAATCCTCTCCCCATTGCTCATAAAACTTTTTATGTGTATTTGTTGGGAATGAAAGAGGCGGAAGTGAAGGAACTTTTTCTTCTTCTCCTTCTTCCCATTCTTCTCTTTCTTTAACATTATTATCATTATTATTATTCTTATCATTCTTGTTAGTTGTTACCTCTTTGTTACCTGTTTGTTGGCTCTTTGTTACCTCTTTGTTAGTGCTTTGTTGGTCGTTTGTTACCTCTTTGTTAGTATCTTTGTTACCTTCTTCTATCACACCTTGGTAAATGCCCCAATTTACTATGGTTATAAGCCTTCCTGTCTTTGTTACTTCCTGTGTTAGAAATTCGTATTTTTCAAATTTATTTAATGCACTTCTTACATTTTGTACTGAAATTCCTTTGCCACACCTTGTACAAATGCTATCAAGTGAAGTTACTAACATACCTGGTTTAGCTTTAAATTGTTTACCTTTCCACTCCCATTCTTTTCCCTTGTGATTTGCCATTCCTAGAAGGGTAATAAGTATTACCTTTTGTTCGGGAGTGGAATTTTGCCATATAGCCTTATTAAATAAACATCTATGAAGTTTTATCCACCCTTCTGCCATACTAACTACCTCTTTCTAGTAAGTGCAATCAAAGAACTTTTCTCTCATTAAATCTTCTTGTTGCTCCTTAGCTTCTATAATGTCCTTATAATATTCAATCTCTTCTTGTAATTTTGCTACTTCATCTTCCCAATCAACTGTAGTTTTTTCTCCATTAGCAGCTAATAATTCTTCTGCTAAATCACTAGCTAAATCACTATCTATAATTAACTTAGTTTCTGTTACGTTGTTATCCAGTAATACCTCTATATTGCTACCATAATTATTTACATAAAGTTTGTACTCATTCTTATCAAAGTAAATCTTTGCTCTTTGCATTACTTCTTGCCCTCCAATCCACTACAAACATGATCATATTCTGCCTTATTTAATTGCTCTATTGGCTTGTTATATTTAGCGGTTATCATCTGTTGAATTTTATTTTTGTCATATCCTGCAGCATTAGCAATTGCATATAATCTCTTTACTTGCGCCTCGCTTAATCCTTTCTTAATTCCTGTTCCTCTATTAGATGTATCTCTATTATCTGGATCTGCATCATCAGTTGGTGCTTGGAAAAACTTTAATATAAAATATCTTTCTGAATATGTTAAACCACTACCAAACGCCTTTGATATATCATCTTGTGCTCCATATAGCTTCCATTGTACTGTTAATGTTTCGCTTGGTGCTTCTGCATTAATCCATGTATAAGACATATCTCCAGATACTATATGGTCAGTACACTCTTTACCTTTAGCATTTACATAATCGTAAGTAGATGTAATTGTATCTCCTACTCCTGGAACTAATATTATTCCTAATTCATCCATCTTATCTCTTATCTTTGCTATAGCTTGGCTACCACTTACATATTTATATCCATATCCTTCTGTATCTTTAGAAAAGTTTATAACTTCTTTTCTAATCTCAACTAACTTTTCATATAAATTCATCTAAAGTCCTCCTGCTATCTAATCCTTAAGCTTTCAGTTTGTTTAATTTCTACTCCTGGTATATCTTCACCATTTTTTAAATCATTCAAAATAGCTTTCTTATCTATAACTGGAGCTTGTTCAATTAAATACTCTTTAGGAATAAGCTTTTCATCTATTATAGATACTCCTGGAGCATTTTTTTGAATATTAAAGCTAAATAACTTCCCTTTAAACTTTGTTTTACTGGTTAGCTTCATAGCACCATCTAAATACTCTTTTAAGTTTTTAACTCTATTCTCTAAAGATTTTCTTCTATCTGATAATCTTTTTTCTTCTTCCTTAAATCCAGCAATATCAACCTCTAATGTTTTAATTAATTTTGCTATATTTTCAGCTTTTACCTCTAATTCTTCACCAACTTGATCTAATGCACTAGTTATTAATTCTTGTGGAACTTCTGGGTTTTCTAATAATTCTTGTAAATTTAAATAGTTCTCTGTTAACTCGTATAATTTCATTATTTAATTCCTCCTGTTTAAATTCTTTTAATTTTCTGTTATACTGTCATTGATTTCTTTTGAATTGATTGAATCTGAATTTACATGAGCGCCAACTCTTTCAGATCCTATCAATTCTTTTGCTTTTTCTACAGCTTCTATATAGCTTAATCCCTTTTTTATAATTAACTTCTGTGCTTCACAAACTAGCTTGTCTAATTCTTGGCTAATAGCAACAGTTCTTTCATCTGTCCTTCCGTATTCATCAATAGTTTTATGTAGCTTTTCTCTTAACTCTTTCATTCTTACCTCCTAATTCTCTTTATTAGCTTGTTTACTACATCTAAAATAGATGTAATTATTGCTATAACTCCGATTATTATTACTAGAGCTATTGGCATAACAAACGTAAATGCTCCCCACCAATTAAAACCTTCCATGATTACCTCTCTAAAATAAATTCAAAATAAAATCTCTGCCTTTGCCTGTCCACTTTCTGTCATATATTATTTTTCCGTTATCCAATACATCTTGCTTAATACTAACTAAACCTAATTCAGAATACTTAGAATATAAAAGCCAAGTTTTATTTTGCTTATACTGTATCTTCTTTTCTGACAATAAATTATTAAGCTTTGTAGCACTACTTAATCCCAATTCCTTAGCAATTTCTGATGTTGTGTATAACTTATTTTGATGTACCAGCTTGTCCCTTTGTTTTTCAGCTTCTAACCTTGCTGCTCTTTCTTCTTTCAATTTTGTTGCTGCTGCTATAAGTAAATCTGGATTATCTAATAATTCATCTGTTGCATACATTCCATGTTTTCTTATAGAAGGAAGTACATCTGATGTAACCCATCTTTTAAACTTCTTTGCTCCTGGTAGCTTACTACTTAATACCAATGAATAAAGACCACTTTCATTTATTATTGTCATATTTCTATTTTGTCTACCGTCGTAAATCGCTACACTAGATTTATCCTCGTCATCAACATGATTACTTAACGCATCCCTACTATTTGAATATCCTAAAACTTCTGCAACATCTTTACCAACTAACCAACCTTCTCCATTAATCTCTACTGCTCTTACTTCAAGTTCTAATTCTTTATTAACAAACAATTGAACTCCTTCTTTTCTTTGATGTTTTACATTTTCCATATTATTCTCCTCCGTTATTTTAAAATTCAACTTTGTGTTTTCTAAGCTAATATTTTTTTTGCTATATCTATTCCTAACTTTTCAGACATTATTTTTATTTTTGCTGGATTTGGAAATCTCTTTCCCATTAAATAATAACTTAATGAAGTTCTAGATAATCCTAAGAAATCAGCAAAATCTTTTTGCGTTAAGCCTTTATGAAGTCTTTCATACTCTAATATATTAGCCAATACTTTTGCCTTTTCTTTTCTGTCCATTTAGTCCTCCTTTTTTTGCTTCGTGTTGAATTTTTAATAATTTAATTAATATCTCCTCCATAATATCCCTCCAATACCTAAATATTAACACAATCGGACAATTTCGGACAAATTTTAAAATTATTATTTTATTAAATTATCTCTATATTTCTACATTTTCCTCTATTTTATTCTTAAATTTTTACCATATCATTTTTTTTGCTTTATACATTTATCCCTTTTTGTCCGCGTTTGTTCGAAAATATTTACTTTTTATATCTATTGTGATAACATATTTTAGAGAGATAGGAGTGGTATTATGGAATTATCTGAATTTTTAAAGAAAGATAGAGAATCTAAATTTATGACTCAAGAGCAATATAGCAAAGAGATAGGTATTAGTAGAAGTACTTTAGCATCGTTAGAAACGGATAACAGAACACCTTCTAAAGCTAATGCAAAGAAACTAGTTGAATATTTTAAAAAGCCCCTTGATGAATTGCTTGGAACTGAAAAGATAAATAGGTTGGCGACACTTGAAACTACTAACTTATTAATAGATTCATTAATAGCTAACGACCAGATAACAAATGAAAATATAGATAATAAAGTAAAAACATTGATTTGGGAAAGTCTTTCGCTTGAAATATCACTTAAATTAAAAATTAAAGAACAAAAAGAGAAAGAGATCTATTAATTAAGATCTCTTTCTCTTTTTAATTTACATTTTTCTTGTATTTCTAATAATTTAATTAATATTTTATCTATGTTTTTGTTCCCCATACTTTTCCCCTTTCATTTTAAATAATTTAATTATAACGTCAAAAGTTGAATTTATCAAGAACATACGTTCTTTCGGTTTCTTTTATTTTCTTCCCTGACAAGACGATTATAACCCAAAATAATATTCCTGACAGGAATATTTCGACAATTTTTTTACAGTTGTAGTAAATATGTGTAATTTGTTAAATCTATTGTTTATTAATAAAATTATTTTAAAATATTATATGTAACTTACCATTTTTCTATCGAATTATGGCATTTGTTGTCGGAAATTTATTAAGAAACAAAGGTTATTTATGTTAAGAAAGGCTCGATTTAATAAAAAACTAACACAAAAAGATTTGGCAATATATTTGGGTGTAAGCCAATCTTATATTTCTAAGTTAGAAACTAGAAAAACTAAATCTATATCCGTAGCTAAAATATTAGTCTTGTCTTCAATATTGGAGTTAGATCCTATAAAAGTTTTTAAGTTTATAGCTGGACTATAGATTTATTGTTTCAAATTGAAACTTTTACACTTTTATTATTTCGTAATGTAACTTGTAATCTTTCATCAAGAGTATCATTTATAATATTATTCGGAGGGATATTATGAATGTAGGAGAGATTATTGCTGAATTAAGAATGGATAGAAATCTGAAACAAGAAGATCTTGCAGCTGTACTTAATATTTCTAGGTCAGCTTTAGCTAATTGGGAAAGTGGTAATAGAAGGATAGATATAGAGACACTAGTTGTTATAGCAGATTATTTTGAGGTTAGTTGTGATTATTTGTTAGGAAGAACAAAACATAAATATAATTTTGCATTAGAGAATAAAAAGAATGTAGATGCCATTATGGATGTATATGAAACTTTAAAAAAATATAAAATAGAAAAATATTAAAGCATGTCTTAGAAATAATAAGATGTGCTTTTTTATTTCTAGAAATATTTTTTTTCAGCTAACTTTTATTAAAGTAAAGGTAACATTTTAGGAGTGAAAGGTAACAGTTTTAAAAATTTAAAAACTACCTTTTGGGATTTTAAGACTACTTAATTTTAGCTAAAAATAATAAAGGGAAGCAACTTGGAACCAGTAAGTACTTATAGGGAAGCATATTAACTAAACATTATTGCCTTTTGGTATATGGAGATGTGAGGATTACCTTACCTCAGTATTTATGTATATAGTATTTAATAGTATTTAATAGTATTTAGAGAAGTCTAAAGCATTGATTTTAGTGACTTTAAGCAACTAAAAGGCAACCAGTTGATACCGAAAGGCAACCAGTTGATACCGAAAGGCAACCAGTTGATACTAAAAAATAAGGCGAAAGGCAACCAGTTGATACCGAAAGGCAACCAGTTGATACTTTTTAAAATGAAAAGCAACCTTTTTAAAAAAAAGTTGCTTTTGGGAGGGGGATAAGTTATACTGTACTTAATTAAAGTGAGAGGTATAATTTATGAACAATAATAATAAAACTATAAATAAACAAGTTGATAAAAGAGAGGTGGTTAATACGCCTAATAATATAGCAAAAGGTAGAATTGAAATAGATTCACAAATAAATAAACTCTATTACAGAATTCTTTATAATATCCAAAGAGATAATAGACATTTGATAATAAAAACTAAAAAAGGTCAAGAATTAACAGATGAACAAAGAAAAGTACTAGAAGAATTGAATCAATTAAACTATATTCAATGCAATATTTCTATGGAGGAAATAAAAGAAATAATTAGAAGAAAAAATGATCAAACTGAGGAAGAAATTAAAAATAGATTTTTAGCATTACAAGGAGCTTCCTTTGAATTTGCTACGGGAGAAAAACAAAGCAGATTAACTCAACTTATAGGAGCTGTAGATATATCTGAAGATGGTTACGTTGTTAATTTAGATGCTAAACTATACAAATATTTATTCTATAGTGTAGGAATTGGATTTACTCCTATAAACTTAGCAGTTCTATTTAATTTAAAAAGCCAATTTTCCCAATCTTTATATATTTTATTGAGAAGTTGGAGTGGTATTAAGAGTGAAATAGAATTTAAAATAGAAGAACTAAGGAAACAATTTAATGTTGGTACTAAGTATGCTGCATACAAAAATTTTAAGCAAAAAACAATAAACAAGGCTATAGAAGAAATAAATAATACAGGCTCAATGAAGATAGAGATCTTGAAAGAATCTAAAAAGGGAAGAAGTGTAGACAGTATAATATTTAAAGTTACAGATTATGAGCCTAGATATATTGTAAAAGATGAAAATAAAGAATTAGAAGAGCCAGAAAAGAGTTATTGGATTGATGATATTGAAGTTGCAAATGAAGGTGTTGCATCTGCTCTGGAATGCGAGTTTAAAAACTTCAAGCCTTATAGTCCGCTTGTAGTATCTTTATTTAAGAAAGCTTATAAAAAGACTTTAGCAAAAGATAAAAATGGAGAAACTAAATTAACCTATAGAAACTTAACATTTTTTATGATTATTGCAAATGGAGAATTAGAAGCAAATACATTAGCTTCTATACAAAATATACTTTAATAGGAAGAAGCTTTACATAAAAGCTTCTTTTTTATTTGTAAATACATGGTAAAAAGAGTAAAATGAATAATATTAAGTAAAATTTATGAGAAAAATAAATTTTAAAATAACTATTGCATTACGTAATACAATGTAGTATTATTAATACATAAAGTTAATACATTTAATACAAAGTAGTAAAGGGGAATAAACTATGAAACTTTTAGGATTAGACAATGGTTATAATTTTACAAAGACTAGCGAGGGGGTAAGCATACTATCAACTATCAAGCATGGTGTAGATGATATAAACACTAACGTACTTCAAGTCAAAATCGGTAAGAAAAACTATGTTGTTGCTGATGAAAATGGTACTTATGTAGCAGATGCTGACAAATTAAAAACAGAAGAATCAAGAGAACTTTTAAAAGTATGTACATTAACTGCTATAGGATTAAGTTATCCAGAAGAATCATTTATTGATGTTGAAGTTGTTGCTGGTCTACCAGTAGATTATTTTACTAACCAAAAGGAAGATCTTAAGGATCTATTAGAAAGCTTCAATGAAAAAATATTAATAAACAGCGTAGGTAAAGAACAAAAAATAAGAATTACAAAAGCTACTATATATCCACAAAGTGCTGGAGTAGTATTTAGTAAAGCTAAACAAGTTAAAGGCGAAACTAGTCTTGTAATAGATATTGGTGGTGGTACATGGGATATATCACAATTTGATGGCTTAAAAATGACTAAGAAGCGTTCTTATAGTGAAGGAATGTTAATTCTATACTCTAAAATAGCTCAATACTTAAATTCAAATTTCTACACTAAATATAATACTTCTGATATTTATGCTTTAACTGAAAGAAAATATTTCACAGTTGCTGGAGAAAGAAAAGATATAAGTGTTGCAAATAATGTTGTAGAAAATCATGTTTCTAAAGTTGTTACTGATTTAAAAAGAGATTTTGATACAACTAATGTAGATAACATATTCCTTATTGGTGGTGGAGCTAAGCCTTTATACGAGTTATTAAAGAAGTCATTCCCAAATGCAGTACTAGAATCAGAAGCTCAAATGACTAATGCTAAATGCTTTGAATTAATGGGACAAATGAAAAGATAGGTAAGGTGATTAGATGGCAGGAGAAAGAAAGGTAAGAAGTTTTTCTCTGAATACAGAAGAAGATAAAGATATATTAGATAAATTAGAAGAAGTTAATAATATATCTGAGTACATTAAAAAATTAATAAGACAGGATATTTCTAATGGAACAAGCTTAACTGCAACTCAACGTGAAGAAGTTAAAAGAATTGTTATGGAAATATTAAAAGATAAGGCTATTGAAATTAAAGAAGAAGATATTGATGAAAAATTTGATCCAGATGCAGTAGATGCATTAGGACAATTTGATATAGAATAAAAAAAATAAGGCGGCAACATATGTTACACACCTACTTCGCAACTAGAGTATAACATATTTTGCTTGGCCTTTCAATAAGGAGAGTAAAATAATGAATAATGTAAATTTAATTGATGTAATTATAGTTTTAATAGAGTGGAGCTATGGGATAATAACAACTGGATTAGCTTTCTTTGCTATATTAGCAATAGTAATCTTAGTATTTAATGCTTATAACAATACTAAGAGAAAGGGCAAAAAGGTTAGGGTATAATGGATAGATTTACTGGTTATGATTTAGAAGAAGCTTCATTTTACTTATATAAAAGTGATTTATATATAAAATTAGATGTAATGGATATAGTTGAAAATGAAACAGGTATAACTATAGAGCTTGGAGAAGATAAGTGCTATTTAGTTATTTGGAATGATAGTAAAATAACAGAAGTGTTACATCCAGCTAATGTTATAGGAAATTTTTCATGGTGCTTAGAAATTAAAGATAAAGATAATAATGTAATGGGTTATTTAGCAGCATAAATAATGAACTTCGTATATCTGTAAATATGCGCAGTTTATTATTAAAAGAGAGGTGAAGATATGACAAAATTAAGCAATGAAGTACTTAATGGACAAGTATCAATATTTGATTTAATGGGATTAACAACTATAAGTGCAGCAAAAAAAGTTATAAAAAGAGTAATATTTAAGCCTAAATATAGATGGCAATCTATTTTTTTCAATGAGTTTAAAGCTGGTAAGGAATATGATGTTGTAGATGAATATAAAAATAGATGTGGAATCGAATTTTATGAAATTGCTGGAATTAAAAGAAATGCATGGTGTGAATTGTTTGAAGATATAAAAGAATAATTTGAAACTACTATGAGATAAAAGGAGAGTTTAAAATGCTAGAACGAATATATGAAAAAATAACTGGTCGCTGTTGGCATGTATATTCTAAAATGCCAGAACATGTAGTTTTATATAAATGCTTAAAGTGTGAGAAAGTTATAAGTAAGTAACTCGCAATTCAAAAAAATATAAAGTAGGCAATAAAAAAGCACTTTTTTAAGTGCTTTTATTTATTTTCTAAATAAAGATCTTTTTCTTTAGGATCTACTTATTACTCATGATTTAATGCTTTCCTTTTATTATTTTCTCTTTTTAATGTGCTTATGCTAATTCCAATTAATTTCTCAACTTCTTTATAGCTTTTATCGCCACCATTTACTGATAACATAGATAAGGCTAGATCTATTTGCTCTTTAGTAAATTTTTTAGGTCTACCTTCTTTATAGCCTTCTTTGGTTCTTGCTATTTCTTTTCCTTCTCGTGTTCTTTCTAAGATCATATCTCTTTCAAATTCAGCAAAGGATAAGAATATATTTCTTATTAATTTGCTTGAAGGTGTATTATCCATTACCCCTATATTTAATATATTTATTTTTACTCCTCTATCAAGAAGTTCTTCTACTAATTTAGTACCATCTATTAAACTTCTAGCAAATCTATCTAATTTTGTAACTGTAAAGGTATCTCCTTCTTTTAATTTTTCTAATAATAATTTTAGTTGTGGTCTGTCATTTGTTTTCCCAGAAAACTTTTCTTCTATAACTTCATCACATCCAGAATCAAAAAGTTGTGATAATTGTTCATCTAAAGAATTTCCATGACCTTGTTTTATTGTGCTTACTCTTGCATATCCATAATTCATATTTTAAAGCTCCTTTAAGGTAAAAATAGTATTAAAATATATATTTTATATAATTACTTTTGACCATTAGTTTTGACCTTTTATTAAGCTTTATTTTATCGTTACATCTAAATTGGTGTCAATAAAAAAATATATACAGTCCAAAAGTGTTAAGTTTTGAACTAGGAGTATGTATTAAATTAAATAATTTTTTATTCTAAATGGCTTATAGTAATGTTTTTATAAATTTCACATACCATTTTTTAGATCTATACATATAGAAAATTTTTTAGATAAATAAAAAAAGGCTAGTAAGTAAGATTTCTCCTACCTACTAGCCTTTAATTCTTAAATTTACTTTATTTTTTCTATTATTATCTTCCCATCCTCGAATCTTATGTCTACTTCTCTTTCTTCTTCTGTAATTTTTAATAATTCTAAAAAAGCAACTGGTATTGTTAATCTCCCACTTTTAGATCCAGCACCGCTTTTATTAAATGTTATTTTCCCTTTCATTTTTTAAACTCCTTAAAAACTCTTTATGTAATTTTTCCTCTGCTTCTTTTCTTACTTTTATAGCATCTTCTATTTTAGCGAAATACCCTAAATAACATCTTTCTTTTTTTAATGTTATATATGCTAACCATAATCCTTTTCTCTTGTTAAAACATACTCCAGTTGTTCCACTTTTATTGCTTTTTATAGGCTTATCCCTATTTAAGTAAGATATATTTGTATCTTCTATTAAATTTTTTTCTTTAAATTTTTTATTAGCTTCTTTAATATTTTTCTTAGCTTTACTTTTTTTATAACAGCCACAACTAACAGTTACACCAGAAGTAAGAGCAGATAACGGAACATTTTTATAATTTCCACAATCACATTTGCATTGCCATAAGTTCCCGTTATCTTTAGTTGTTCCAACTATTTTAATTGCGGTTAGCATTCCAAATTTTTTACCGGTTATATCTCTAAATGCATATTTTCTTTTGCAACCGCAGCTTAAATTTTCACCTTTAAGCCTATCTGCCCTTATCCACTTTTCATTTCCGCAATCACATCTGCAATAATAAAACGTTCTATTATTTTCTCTTTTTCTTTCAAGGAGCAAAAGCATTCCTACTTTGCTCCCTATTAAATCTTTAGTATTACTCATATTATTTCACGTACAATTCTATAGTTTTATCTTCATCTGTTGCAGTATACCAGTGATATCCAATATGTTGCCCTGACATTCCATTATCTTCGATATTATAATCATATTCCATTTGCTCTAATTCTTCAAAACTAATAAACATTTCTTTCATAATTCAATGCCTCCATTTTTTTATTTAATAAATTACATTCTTCCATCCTTTAATATTTCTATAACTTCCTCTATACTTTTTATTTCTCTTTTATTTATTATTTTTGCAGAATCAACTTCATTTTCTATTATATCCTTAGCTTGATTAAGATATTTTCTTGCTATGCTTTTTCTTAACTCTAAATTTTCTTTATCTCTTCTTATAACTTCTGGAAAACTATGTCCTAATGCTTCTGCTGTCATTCTTGCATATTTTGTTAAATAACTTTCAAAACTCTCCATCATTTCAATGTTTTCAATCATAGTTTTTTTTAATTCTTTTGCCCACTTAACTTGTTTTTCACTACCCTTTAATTCTACCATATCATTATCTCCTTCTTCATGAAGATAAGTTAAACATAAACCAAGTTGGAATTTATAATTAACTGCTGGATATTCATTTTTAATTTCTCTTGCCATTTTATGAGCTTTTACCATTAATTCTTTCTTAGTCATTTTTAACTTACCTCCGTTTGATTTACTTTATGTATTTATTATAACGTACTTTTAAAAGTACGTCAATGCTTTTAAAAAATATTTTAAATTATTTTTACTCAAAAAAATAAAGGCTAGGGTTCCCCCTAGCCTAGTTAACTATAAATTCAATAATTTTCTCCAAGTATTTTGACCAACAATTCCATCAACTGATAAACCTCTAGTCTTTTGAAACTCTCTTACAGCAGAATAAGTACCACTACCAAAGATACCATCTACCCCGTTAGTAGAATATCCTAATGTAACAAGTTTTTCTTGTAATAGTTTAGTAATATTACCACTTGCACCTTTCTTAAGTGTAGGGCAACCTTTTAAAGTATTAGCTCCTGGAATACCATCTACTTTTTGATTTGAAAAACCTTGATTATTACATTCAGCTTGAAGTCTTGCTACCCAATCATCTGTATTAGATACTGGAGCTTGTACTGGTTTGATTATTTCTTCATTTTTAACTGTTGTAGTATTTTCAACAGCTTTACCATTTACAATAGCTTCTGCTATAGCTTTACCAATTGCATCTGGTCCTAACTTTTTATATAGTTCCACATCTTCAGTAGCTTCTACGAAACAAGTTTCCACTATCATTGATTTCATTTTAGTATGCTTTAATTCATATAAACCAGTTCTAATTTTTTGTCCTCTATTCTTAAATCCTAGAGAAGCTAATCCATTAACTACTCTTTGAGCTATATCATGTGTAGAATATACGCACACCTCACTACCTAATGCTCCATTATAACTATCATAAGCTTTATTAAAGTGAATAGATATAAATAAATCTGCTCCCCACTCATTTGCTTTATTAACACCGTATAATAAGTCAGTTGATGAACTTGAAGTATAATTTACTGGTGGTGTTACATCTAACACCTCATACCCTAATTCTCTTAAATATTTTATAACTGCAGCTGTAACTTTTCTATCTTCTGTTAGTTCATCAATTAACGCACTTGCTCCTGTACATAATTCTGTGTGTCCACCTCTAACTGCTATTTTCTTAATTTCCATAAATAAATTCCTTCTTTCTTTAATATATTTTATAAATTAAAAGAGAGCTTATTGGCCCTCTAAATTACTCTTTGCTTATAAAATTTCTAAACATTTCATATAATCCAGTTGAAGCAAGTCCGCTTATAAGCCCTCCAACAATAACAACTGGAGTAACTGCTCCTGAATTAACAAATATATTAAATGCCACACCTACGACTCCCATAATTAATGGAATATATTTATTATCTATAAAATCTAGTGAGTATTTAATAATAAAACCTATACCTAAGCAAAACGCTAAAACTATAACAACTACAAATTCATTTAAAAAAGTTAAATCCATAATTAACACTCTCCTCTTTCTATTAAAACTCTATCTAATTTATTCTCCATAGAGTTTACTTTATTATCTACATGCTCTACTTTCTTTACTAAGTTTTCTGTCAAGATTCTATTACTTATACTTAACTCTTCATTTGTTTTAGTAACTCTATCTAATGTTGTCTCTATCCTTGGCCATATCTTTTTATATAGAAACCATATTAATAGAATACATAGTGCTACTGGAAATACAAAAGTATTAAATAGAGTTGTCATTTCATTCATATTACACCTCCCTTTTATTTTTTATATTAAAAAAAGAGACCTATCTCTAGATCTCTTTTGGGTTGACAAAATTACATCAAAATCCTAAAAAATTATACTTTTTATATTAATTGCTTTTACGAACAATATTTATCAAGTGTGAATTAAAGTTATTTTTTATAAATCTTATTTCATACTTGTAGAGCATATAAATGGGATTATCATTGTGAAGTTCCCACCATTCTCCTTCTTCATCTTTAAATTCAACTTTATATACTATTTTTAGCCCTCAACATCGCAATCAAACCAACTCAAATTGCGAATTAATATTTTTTAGGCGTATAAATATTAGTAGTGTTTTTAAGTGAAATACTAGGAACTGCCCCTGCTATTACAGTTACATCAAAAGCGTTTGGTCTTTCTGTTTCTGTTTCATTTTGTATAACAAGTGGTGCGTCTAAAACACTATTAATAACACTTACTGTTATATGTGCTTGGTGTGGGTTGGTATTTCTTAAATTAATTGCTCTGTTACTTGTGTTACCATAAGTTATAAAACAACTGTTTTTTATTAAAATATTTGTATTGTCATTTACTCCTAAGTCGGAGCTATTGTGCATTGAAAGAGGTCTATCAACACATTTAAAAATACAACTATCAAATTCGAAATTGTTATTACCTATAAAACCACAACCAAAGCCACAAGTATTACCAAAATTGGTTATCTTCTTTTCAAGTATAACATTCTTGTAATAATGTTTTTTACCTATTCCACTTTCATATTTACCGCTTTCGTCATGAATTGCATATCTACAATTATCAGCTATTACCATTACGTTTTCCATGTGTGCGTCATAAATAAAATTAAATGGTGAAATAAGTCCTGCAAGTGCATTTGTAATTTGTGTGCTACTAGGTTGAAACTTAAATATTGCCATCCCGTTTGGGCATATAATCTTTGTATTAGGAGGAACAATATCATTTAATTCTTGCCACGACTTTGAATCATCAAGACTAGTAAAATATGTTTGTCCACCCATTTCCTCATACATATCATACTCGCCACTATCAATTAATAAAGTTTTTTTAGCACTATCATTTTTTAAGGTTCTTATAGCTTGAGTAAGTGTGGTAAAATTTTTCCCAGTACCTACTGTGTAAATTTTTTCTTCAACTGCTTCTGGGTAGTTTATAATTACATTATCTTTTAATTTAACATGTTCAAAATATGGAGTGTAAGTACTTGGTAAAGATGTTCCTTCTACTATCATAAATTTGTTAACAGGATAACTTTCATGTCTAAAACATACAGAAATATATCTACAATTTTCTGGTATAGTAACAGTAACGTTTGTTTCTGATGTTTCTATAGTTTTTATATTAGCAATTTGCTTTAAGTCTTTATCAAATCCGTAACAAGAAAATGAAAGTGCAGTAATTGTATAAGTTTTTCCAGGTATTACTCTCAATAGATAACTTGTAAAACCGTCAACTGTTGTATACTTTATTGATTTATCCACATTATACCCTATTGCAGTATTTGCTTTAATTTTAGAAGAATCAAATAAGTTTGTGCTATTTTCTATTTCTATTATTTTACTTATTTGTCCTCTAATTGCTCCACCTATATTATCATATTCATAACCGTTTATTCCTACTCTACCATCTGTTAATTCTGCGTCGCCTGTGGTACTTCCTTCTGGTAATTTTGTAAAAGTGTTCATTCTACTCTCTAAAGTTTTTAAATCAACTTCATTCGCCTTATGTTCCAATTGTTCGTCAAAATTATCTAGTCTATCTTTTAATTTAGTTTGTCCACCTCTTGCATCTACTATTTCAGCATTACTATTTCCAGCATTAATTACCTGGTTATCATAATCTTCTCTTAACTGCTCTACTACTTCAATTCCGTCTGCTATACTATCCCTAACTTCTCCACCAAAGATAGCTCTTCTTATTTTATCTGCTATAACTCCCATTTTTTAAGCACCTCCTAATTGTATTCCTGATATATGAATGTTGACACCTGCTCCACTAGCCCTTATAGAATTAGTAACCAAAGGAGAACTAAGAGTTCTTGTCTCTTTTGAATTAATAGTAAATAAAAAAGCAACACCATCAAAATTTAGTGCTACTTCCTTTTGTTCATTATTTGAATTATGTAATAATATAGTTTTAACTATAGCTCCAGCAGAATTATTATATAAAGATTCTTCGCTATCAGTTAATGTTTTAGCTGCTAATCTCTTTTCCTCCATTCTATACCTCCATATTGATTCTTCTAGTTAACTTATCTAACTTATTATTAATAGAAATTAAAGTATTAGCAATTGCATTTGTAGCATCTACATTAGCTTTTACTACCTCATTTAAATTCCCCATATTTTCATTTGTATTATTTAATATTTCAACAGTATTATTTAATTCTACAGATACAGAATTTAATGCACTAACTGTAGTTTGAACAGTTTCTTTAACTGTTTTAACTTCTTTTGCAGTTGCTATATTATTTAACTGATAATCCTTTATATCTTCAAGTTTATCTCCAATACCTAAAGTAGAACTTTGAGGATTATATATATCTATAGTCTTTTCAATAATCTTAAGATTTTCATTTATATTCATCAAAGGATTAATAACTGGATAACTATTACCTACTTCAAAACTATCAAAATCTAACCCAATAGTGCTAAGATCTAATGCTGTTACTTTATATTTTTTCTTAATTCTATTATTTTCTTTAAGATACTCTTGACCTTTTTTTAATAAATTAGAAACTTGTGTAACATCATCCCAGGTAACAGAATCAACTATAACCCCAAATTCTTCTATAGCCTCAATATCATCTATATATTTATTTCCATTATTAACACTTTCTATTGTTAATCGTTCTTCACTATCTTCTAATTTATTCCCTAAAGGTAATAATCTACTTATTATGCTTGTTGGGTCCTTTTCAAGTTCTATAGATTGCAAATTTTTAGCTAACCTTATTTCAGTAGATTTTACTTCTCCTATAGATTCTAAATAATCTAAGTACCTTATTCCATTTTCATACCTTATTTGTAGCTCTCCCCCAAGTCTATCTATAAGTTTATCTTTTATAGCTTCAAAAGTTTTAACATAGCCTAAACATCTATAAAGACTATCATTATTATCTACTACAGTTACATTACCTATTTCAAATTTCTTTTCTTCATCTACTTGTGAGTTATGATTATCTATTATTACTTTCAGAAAATCACGAACAGAAATATTATGATACTCTCCATAAACTGTACTACTATCCATTAAGTAACCTAGTTCACTTTCACAAGTAACATTTTTAAGAAATATCCCATTACTATCCATGCTTTCAACTGGAAGCAATACTCTTCCCTTAAATTCTAAATTATTATTTTTAATATTTAAAACTTCTACTAAAGTAGTTAGTGCATTTAATTTATTATATCCAATATTATTAGTAGCTATTTTAAAAGTAAAATTATCTATAGTGTTTATTCCATGATTGATGCTTCCAGAAATTAATCTTGGTGATTCAATATCAGTAGAAATTGAATTTATAATTACTTCTTCATTTTCATTCTTTATAGTTACTTGATACATTAAAGCACCTCTTTTCTAAATACAAATTCTATATTTCCGGTACCATTTAAAGTTAAGTTATTTATGCCTTTATCTAATACAAATCTCCAATCCTTTGTAGTTCCTATGTTAAATTTATAAGTTATATTACCTTTAATTACATCAAATTCACTTGAACATATAACTGTTGGTGTAATTCTTTTTGAACCTGAATTAATTATATTTATAGTTTTATTTCCCAATACATCAAACTTGGTTTGTTGCAAATAATCTAGTTCAAAGTTAAAGTCATCCCAAAGAATATTTCCTTCTGTTTGTTTATAAATTCTAAATGGATAACAATCAAATTCTACAGTTATTTCTCCTGAACCTGATAATATTTCTATTGATGATATGTCAACAACTCTCCCTTTAAATACTCCAACTTCATAATCAATTATTAATTCGCTCTCTCCTGAATTATATAACCAATTAATAACTTTTGTATAAAAAGAATTAAGTCTAGTTCTTGTTGCCGCTTTAAATCCATCATATTCAAAAGTAACTTTTACAGATCTATTATCATAAGTTGTTTCTCCATATAATTCTGTAAAATCATATTCTCCATTTTGAAATGGCGCACTCTCTTTTATTAGCTTTGGAGTTGGATATGACACTTCAATTGATTTTGTTTTTAACTCAAAATCATCAAAAGACTTTAGATTATTAAATTCTATTTGACCTATGATACACCATTCCACCTTTCATATAAATTTAAGTTTTTACCATCTATCTTATTTAATCTTCCTGTTAACTTTTCACCATCTATTACCGCTTCTAATTTTAATCCCTTAATAGCATCTGACATAGACTCTAACGCTTTAGCAATAACATTCATAGAATTATTGTTTTCACTTTTTATATTATTTAACTCCTGTGTGAATTTACTTACAATGCTATTTAAAGCCGTAGTTTGATTAATTGAGTCAACTCCTCCATTTACCTGTCTAATAATATCATTAGCTCTCACAGAAGATCTTGTATTAGAGTTATAATAACTTCCACTTAAAGCAACATTATCTAAACTTAATTGTGCAATTCCTAGTGTATTAACTTCAGGTGTTATAGTAGTTTCTATACTTCTTGATAGACTCTTAAACGGATTAATCATAGAAATTACCCCACTTATCTTATCTCCTATACCAGCAATATAATTCCAAGCTCTTTTAAATGGTGATGTTATCGTATCGTATAGATTAGAAAAAGCATTAGCAACTGAAGTTTTTACATTACTTGCCCATGTAGATATTCCATTTTTTATATTATCTATTGTTGTAGCAATATTATTCTTAATTTCATTAAACTTATTAACTACTCCATCTTTCATCTCTTGAATTCTATTAACCACAGATGTTTTTATTTCTATAAATTTATTAACAGCTCCATCTTTCATTTCCTGAATTTTAGCTAGTGTTTTATCTTTAATTTCTGTAAACTTACTTGTTATCCAACTTGTAAAATCTGACCATAATTGTTTTGACCATTCGCAGAAACTGTTCCAACATGCAACTATTTCATCCCATTTAACAATAACTAAAGTTACAATTGCTATTAAAGCTGCAATAGCTCCAATAACTAATAAAATTGTGCCTGTAACCGGCAAGGTTGCGACATTAAATGCCATTACCGCTAATGTTAGAGTTCCTAAAAAACTTATAATTGGCCCGATTATAGCTAAAAATGCACCTAATGCCCCAACTATAATAAGTATTGTTCTTGTTAACTCTGGATTATCTTCAACCCAGCTAGCTATTTTTTCTATAACATCTGCAAATTTTTCAATTAAAGGTTCTAAAACTGGTAATAATTGCTCTGCTATAGTTGTTTTAACATTTTCAACCATTCTTGAAACTCTATCAAAAGAACTACTTGTAGTCTCATTAACACCATTTAATTCATTTGTTTTATCTATAGTTGAATCAATAGATCCATCAACATTGCTTAATGCAAAGGTAGCTTGCTCTCCTAAGTCTTCATACATAGTACCGAATATTTCAGTTGCTAAAGTATTTCTAGTTGTACCATCCTCAACGTTTTTTAGTGCGTCAAAAACTTTAAAAAAAGCATCAGAAGCATCTTGTCCACCTTTCATAAATTTAGATGATACATCTTCTGCATCTAATCCTAATTGAGTTAACGCTTCACCAGATGAGTCTAAATCTTTAATTTGAATACCCATCTCTTTTATAGCATCCCCTACTTTATCTAAGTTCCATGCACCATTTTGTGCACCTTGAACAAAGATATTAAACATATCGTCAGCACTTAAACCAAGTTGACTAAAATGCACACTATATTCAGATATACTATCTAATAATTCATTTGAATAATCTAATCCTTCTTGTTGACCTTGAACTAAAAGATTAAAAGCTTCATCAGAAGATATTCCGAATTGCTCAATTAATGTTTTAACACTTCTTACTGTTTCGCTGATATCAGTTCCAAAACCTTCACTAAATTGCAGTGCTTTTTCTGTAGCATTTTGCAACTCATCACCAGTTAATTTAGTTTGGGTTTTAATTTTCATAAATGCTTCTGACACCTCATCTAAACTGTCCCCTAATCCACTATTGTAAATATTTTTAATTGTAGATTCGTATTGTTGCATTTCCTCATCAGTAGCACCAGTTTGAAGTTGTAATTTTTTCATTACTTCTTCATATTCCATACCAGTTTCAATAATACTGCCTAGTCCATCTAGTATCTTTTTCCCTGCTTCAGTAGCTTTATCCCCTAGCTCTGTCATTCCTTGTCCAACAAGCGATAGTTTACTGCTAAAATCTATACTATTTTCTCCTACTTCACTTGTAGCTTCCTTTAATTCTTCCAAACTATCAGTAACTTCATTAACACCTTTTTCTAATTCATCTAAAGAACTTGATGTTTTTCCTATTTCAGATTCCATAGCCTTTATTTCAGCTTCTGTTGATGAAATAGTTGTGTTAATATTAGTTAATGCATTATTAGCATTTATTACGCTATTTCTCTTAGTATCTAAAGCTTTAGTTGACTTTGTTAACTCTTCTTGCAACTTTTTAACTTCTTCTGAATTTTTACCATATTCTTCTTTGGCTGATTCCAATTGTTCTTCTAAAGATTTAACTTTTTGTTCTTGTTTTTGGTATGCATCAACTGCTTTATCTAATGTCTTAGTACATTTCTCTTGCTCTTGCTTATATACCGATAATTTATCTTTAAGTTTTTCTACTACAGATTGTTGTAACTTTAATTTAGCAGATAACCCTTCACTTGTTTTTTCAAAATTTTCTACTCCAGCACCAGCATTTTTAAAATCTGTTTGTAACTGCTTAATATCTTTATTAATAGAATTTATTTGTTGCTTCATAGTCCCAGACTTTAATGCAAGATTAACTACTAACTGTTTTTCATCTGCCATGTTCCCCTCCTCCTTTCTTTAGTCTAGTACCATCAATTTATTTTCTTCACTTCTAGTATTACCTTTATTTTTACTATTGGTTTTATGTCTTTTCTCTGCCTCTTTATTAGCCTCAACATATAAATCTATTTGCTTAAATATAAATCTTAAACTAGATTCATATAATTCTTCATTGCTCATTTTAAGTAAAGATCTACCCATATATAGAATATTATCTACATCTACATAACCATCATCTTTACCTTTAACTACTTTTTTTCAGATTCATTTTTAGCTTCCGGCATATCCTTATTTAATAATTCCATTATGATTGGTTGCAATGCTTCAATTATTCCCATTTCATCATAATCTTTAAAAAACTTATAACCTAAAACTCTACCTGTTTTCTTATCAGATACCATGCTATAAATTAATTTTAATATTATATTTAAATCACCTTTTTTCATTTTGTCTAAAGCTTTTGGTAGTCCAATTCTAGCACTTTCTTGAAAGTGATTTATATTTTTTAATGAGAGAGATACTATACACTCATTTCCATTTATATTAACTTCTACTTCTTTTCTGTTTGATAGATTTATAATTTCCATATATATAATTCCTTTCTTAAAAAAAAGAAAGAGAAATTGCTCTCTTTCTTTTTAATATCAATTTTCATTTAGCATTCCTACTTTCGCTTTACCTACTTTTGCTTTTCCCACCCTAGCATTTTCTAGGGTTTCACTAGGGAGAGTCTGTTGGTTCTCCAGGCATAATTACAGATGTAAAGAATTTAGCATATTCTGCAACATATTTAGCTTTTGTTTCTGGTTCAACTATTGCATTAATTTCTGATTCAGACATCCATAAATCAACATATTGTTTTCCTTCAATTTCTACTGGTAATGATTTTCCTGTAAATGTCCACTCTTCACCTTCGGATTCAGTTTCATTTGATTGTTCTTCTTTTCTAAGATTACAATTATATAAAACTCTTCTCCTAGTTGTATTATCATCCATTAAAATTTCATAAGCTAAAGCAAATTGAGGGACTACGCCACCAATTACAGTAGCCATTTTACCATTTGAATATTCCAATCCTGTTAATTCTGCTAATAATTTTAATCCCATGTTTGATGACATTACTACCTCAACCTCAACATTTTGTAATGTAGCAGATGAATGTTCTGTTGTACAATCACTATAATACTCAATTTCTGTGTAATTATTTGTTGTCTTTAAAGATACACAGTTCTTTAAAGGAATGGCACTTCCATAAGTACCTTCTGATTCTAATTTAAATGCAGTAAGCTTTCTTACTCCTAATTCTCTTGGCATTCATTTATTCCACCTTTCGTTATATATTTTTACTAGCAGTTATAGAAATTTGAATATAACCTTCTTTAGTTGCAGCTGATTGATTTACAGATACATTTCTAAATAGATTATTTATTAAAACTTCTTCAAATTTCTCAATTGTAGCATTTATTTTTTTATTTATTATTAAAATAAAATAGAAGTCATAATCTGATGACTCCTTTTCCATATCTGAAATATTTAACTCTTTCTTATAATTATAAACTACTACAGGAGCTTGCCCTTCTTCTCTACTTACGTAGTAAAAAGGAATACCTATCTCATTTTCTAGCTTATTTATTACTTCAATCATATTCCACCTTATCTCTATTTGAGAATTTTATCAATTTCTTTACTAGCAACATCTATAATCACTTTTGCTGCTTTATCTTTACACTTTTTGAAGCTATCATCAATCCATCCAACATGAGTGTTAATCATTTTCCCATTTTTCCATAACTCATATCCGTAATTTTGGAAATAAAGATGTTTTGCTTCTTCCCAATTTTCTGCTGAAATTCCAACCCTACCGACTACAGTCCCGGATTTAGAATATTTTTTTATCTCAGTTATATCTAATTTATCTGCTCCATGATCATTATTTTCAGAATCTCTTGGAGCATCTTTTTTCTGTTGTTCTAGAACTATTTTTGCCCCTTCTTCAACTGCTTGTTTCCCTATTTTATTTCCTATTGCGCCTAAATTATTTAAGTCATTTACAAGCTCATCAAACCCACTAAACTTTACAGCCATTTAATTCACCTTTTTAGCTTTGATTTCATAATATCTATTTGATAGTTGTACATTATTTACGTAAATAATATCATAAGCCTCTCCTTTATATATTAATCTATCTTTAGATGTAATATATTTATGGTTAAATCTAATATAAAAAGTAGCTTCAACTTCACTATTAGTTCCATAAGCTTCTGTGTATTCTGAACCTCTTGTATAAAGAATCTTTGCTCTAGCATTACAAAGTGTACTCCATTGTTCTACTAGTCTATTATCTTCATCTTTTACTTTTTGGAATCTTTCTATTGTTATGGTATGCTTAAATTCACTTATGTTTATATTAAATTCTGCCATTTATTCAACCTCACTATAATTGCTTAATTTATCAAGTATAGTAGTAACAATAGTATCTTTTCTAGTAGAATTTGATATTTCTGTACCTCTATTTTCAAACATATCTGCTATTAATTTCTTTTTAAGTAAATTTGCTAATTTAATAGCTTTTTCATCAGTTTTATATGCAGTACCTACACAAGAATCTATATATTCTTCACTAATCTCAATTAAGCTGATTAAAAGTATATCATCTTCTTCATAATCAATTCTTAAATAACTCTTTACTTCTTCTAAGGTCAAATATAATCACCCTTTCTACAAAAATAATGAAAGGGAAATTAATCCCTTCCATTTAATTAATTACTATTCATGTATTCTTTTGCTTTTAAATCAGCAATTAAATTATTAAAAGCTGTTGCTATATCTTGTGTACTTGCTGATTCTGCTGTTAATGCATCTACTTTATTCAACTTATTAATTACCGCATCTGCTCCTTGAGGACCTTGAGGACCTTGTTCACCTTGAGGACCTTGAGGACCAGCTGGACCAACTTCACCTTGAGGACCAGCTTCTCCTTTTTCTCCCTTAGGTCCAGGAGTTAATTCTATTTCTGCTATACCATTTTCTATAGCATTTAATCTTTCTGCTGAAATTACTTCATCATTTTGCCACGTATGTTTTTGATATGCCATTTACATCACCTTCCTATTCCTTTCCTACTTTCGCTTTACCTACTTTTGCTTTTCCCACCCTAGCATTTTCTAGGGTTTCACTAGGGAGTAACTGTAAATTCTATTTTCTTTATTGATCTAGTTGCACCCTTAACAACATCAAGTCTTTCTAAAATTCTTAATTTTACTGTATCATCTCTAAATCCAGCTTCTGTACTTCTTGCAATAGTAACACCTTTTCTTTCAACAAATTTTACTGCTTCTTTTGGATTAGCAACAATAAATATTTTCTTAGTTGGAGTCGCTGTTAATAAAGTATCGTCAACTACAACTAACTCTTTGCCATTGAAATAATACTTACCATTAACTTCAGTTACTAAGTTTAATGGTCTTTTTTGTGAATCTTTTAAGTTCTTTAAATAAGCAAATCCTTCAGTATTTGTAAAAGTAACTAATCCATTTTTTACAGCTGGTAGTGATTTATCAATAGCAATTTGAATATCAGTATAATCTGTAACCTCTTCTACTTCTGTTGCATTATTTTTTAAAACATTTAATATTCTAGTATTTTCTGTAACAACAGCTATTTCAGCAAAATTCTTATTTACTAAACTCTCTATTTCTATTTCGGCATCTTCTACTAATTCAGAAGTTAAAGATTGAATTAACCCTACTTTCTTACATGCGTAAGTTAATTCAGTAGTTACTAAAGTTCCATCAGTTATATTATCCCCTTCAGCAACATCTGGTAATGTATTTTGGTCTAAATCAACTACTGGTATAGTTCCTGAATTCTTCGTTACTGTAATAACATCACAATATTCTTTTAAAGATCCAAATCCTTTTTTAATTTCTTGTAATTGATTTACAAATTCTTTAGGAATAACAGCTGCATTATCAGTTGTTTTTATGTTAGCTCTTTCTTCTGGAGTCAAACTTTCTCCCATTACACTTTTTACTATAGCTCTCATTTCGTTTACTGCCATATCATCATCTCCTTTTCTTATGTTTTTTTGATCTCTTTGATTTTCTAAATCTCTTTTTTCTTGCTCTTCAATTTCTTCGTATAAAGCTATTTTCTTTTGAAGTTCTCTTACTTCTTCCATTGTTTTCTCGGCTTTTGCTAAATCAGTTTCTAATAAACCTCTAGCTTCAACTTTCTTTTGTTCTAATAATTGTCTTAACTCTTCTATTCCCATTTTGATTCCTCCATTTTTAATTAAAATAAAAAGCCTAAATTAAATTTAACTCTAATTTAAGCTTCCTTTTTCTAATTTCATTATTTCTTTCTTTTTCTAAATCTTCTTTAGCTCTTTTATAACTTGTGCAACTTGTGCTTTCATAAGCTGGATTAGTAACAATAGATACATCAAATATTTCTTTAATCTTATTTATAGTTCTTAAATCATATCCTCTATTGTTTTTATCCCAATCCCAAGTTTGAGCTTCATCATCTTGCCAATCTAACATAAATGCAAAACTGCATTTATCTATTATTCCAGCTTCCATGTTAGAAATTAAATCTCTACTATAAGATGTATTAGTTGGTATTGCATCAAAGAAAAGGCCCTTTTCATCAACTGTTAATGTTAATGTTCCAATTCCATTACCTTTATTATTTCTAGCTAAAGGCTTATCCATATCATGATTAACATTAAGGACTACATTATCCATTTTACAGTTATCTAAAGCACCTTTTCTGATTATTTCTCTAAAATAGCCTAAATCCTCACTTAAACTATCAAAAGTTAATGCATAACCTTGTAAATGAGTTTGCTTTTCTTCACCTTCTCCAATATTTCTTACTTCAAAAGTAGTGTTAATCTTGATTCTCTCCGTTTTCACCGTTATCACCTCCCTTCGCAGTAGACTCTTTTTGCCATGTAGCATTACCATTAATAAGATTTTCTAAAGTTATTTGTCCAGATGGTAATGTTACTATATCTCCACCTTCAACAAGTGGCACTCCAAGTATTCTCTTGCAATCATTAATTGTATAAATACCATCTTTAACGTATCTATCTAATATGATACTTTGCTTTTCAGGACTTGTCCTAAGCATTGCATTTACATTAAATCTAATTTTATAACCTTGTTTTCTTTCAGTTGGAGTGAGTAACTTCCAGTCCATTTCTTGCTCTAATGCCGTTATAATTGGAATAATAGCATTACTTAAAAATGCTATTGTTTCTTCTTCTGTTAATGAGCCTTTTTCTATTAATGAATAAGGTACTCCAATAGCACTCGTTATATCTTGCTTACCTATTATCTTTAGTTCTGCAAATTGGCTATCTGCTAGAGATAAATTCATTGCTGATACATTATATCCAGCTGGTACAGTAAAAACTCTTCCATTATTTGAATACATCCTATCAAATTTAGCTTGTACTTTTCTAAGTTCTTTATCTTCCTTTATATCACTTGTTAATTGAACCACTATTTTATTAGTTAAGCCATTAGAAAATAATTGAGATTGATATTTTTGTGCTTTAACATTCGTATCAATACTATCTCTTATATATGATCTAGTTTTTCTAAAATTAATACCATTTATAGAATTATCTCTTAAAATAATAATATCTTTTTCAAAACAAGATCCACTTACATCTCCACAAGTAAACTCCACTAAAACTTTATTATTTTTAGTAGAGTTTATAAGTCCAGTATTATCTACTATAAATTGATTAATTCGTACAGGGTATAGATCTTTAACTAAACCTTTATTATCCCTATCTATGTATAATCCAGCACTTCCATAATGTTTAGTCATAGCTACAAGTGCCTTTATACACTCAAATGCATTCATAGATGCATTAGGTCTTAACCTTAACTTCTCATAAAGATAAAAATTATCAGCATCTATATCTCCCTTTTCAGTTTTAACCTTAGTTACTATAGGTAATTTTGCTATATTTTCAGAAAAAAGATTAATACATTTCGAGTATGTACTATCATTTTCCGTAAAATCATCATCTTCACCCTTTATCCAAGAAGTCCAATCAAATGGATTTTCTCCAGTATAACTCCTTTTTTCAAATAACTTTTCAAACATTTTTTCACCTCCTATCTATATCTAGATATAATTATTGCTATCCCTAACAAAACTAAGGATAGCAAGTATAAACCAATATAAATATTAAGCTTTAATGTTGTTAGTATAAGAATAATTAGCGAAATACTAACTAAAATATCTACTATATTCTTTTTTAATATTTTTTTCATCTAATTACCCCCAATCCATATTGTCTAATGCATCTATTGCATTATATCCACTATCTGGTAGTACATATTCTGTATATCCAAACACTAAAACAACAACCATATCTATACGTTGCTTATTCTTATTTTCTTTTATAAGCATTTCATCATCTGCTTTACCTTTAGTTGTGCTTGCATTAGACATATTCCAATCTAATAATTCATTTTCAACATATCTAACTTTATGATCATAAACTCTTTTTCTAAATTCTTTTGTTGCAGGACTTAAATTGCTATAAGTTTGCTTTAACATTACAACATCATAATCCTCTGATAATCTTTCAACTAATTCTTTAGCATTCATAGGGTCAGTTACAATACAACCTATTGTGCACTTATACTCTTTTTCTATATTTCTTATATACTCTTCAACTTTTGTATAATTAACAGTCATTCCTTTATGAATATCACAGTATCCAAGCTTAGCATATTTCCTATAATTTATATGCTTTTCTCTTCTATTTGGCAAACTATCCTCTGGTAAGAATCCATGAGCCTTACAATAAATTATATCTTCATCTTCAAATTCAATTCCTACTGCAGTTAAGTCAGTTGTTACAGACATATCAAGTCCTAAAGTTACTGTTTTCCCTTTTATTTTCTTCCTGAACTCTTTATCAGTTATCTTACACTTTTTCCAATAATCAATATCTAAATACTTATTTAATTCATTAGATTGTAAGAATATATTTAAGTTTTTAGTTAAAAATTCTTCCTGCTCACTTGTTTTGATTTTAGCTATTTCTCTATCTGCTTTAATTTCATTATAATTCTCTTCTACTCTAAGAGGGTTAGCTTTATAAAGCCCTACATCTGTCCAAGCTTCTTCTAAAGTAGCATAATAAAGTAAAGCAAATAACCTTTTGTTATCTACCATTCCATTAAGAACTGCTCTATCGTACTCTAATTCTTCCAACATAACTGAATCACTTTCAGCATAGGCAGTAGTTAACTTTAACATTAAAGGGTTTTTAACACTTAATTGTCCTTTTCTCATAGCTTGTATATTGTCGTTGCTTGTAAAAGCCCCAACTTCATCACAAACAACTGCTGCAGGTCTTATAGCGTTATTTTTATTTGCTTTTGATGTTCTTGGATAATAAAAGCTATTTGTAATTAAGCATTTAATAACACCTATTTCACTTTCTGATACAAAGAAATGTTTTTTTATAGCTGGACTTGCACTTATTATTTGTGCCATAGCTTTTCTTATTTCTTTAGCTAAATCTCTATCTAAGCATATTGAGTAAAACTCACTATAATCTTGTTCTGTAAGCATTAACAATAAAAATACTATTGCAGCTATAAAAGTTTTAGCATTTTTTCTAGGAATAAATAGAACTACATCCCTATATCTAAACTTATTTTTATCTTCTTTATATCTCCATCCAAAAATTGCACAAATAAAAAAAGCTTGGAATCCCTCCAAACCATCTAAAACTTGTTTTCCTGCAATAAACCCAGTAGCATAATTAAATAATTTCAATAGATTATTGATTTTTTTTAGTTTAATTTCACTAAAAATAAACTCAAATTTATCTTCATATTGCCTAAAATAATAGTCATCTAAGAAAATCTCGCATTGTTTTTTGACCTCTTCTGTAGTTAACTCATTTTCTAAAAGAACATCTTCACAATACTTTAAAGCTTTAGATAGCAACAATAAAGATTTAATCTTCATCATCATCACCCTTTAAAGCTTTTATCAAAGGATCTTCCTCTTTTTCTTTAGCTTGTAATGCTAAACTTCCTATTTTAGCTCTAGCTTGAGGACTTAGACTTAGTTCATTACAACACCTAAAAAAATCTTTAGTATATTTATCTTTACTGCTCATTAAATCTTTATCCCATAATCTATTTATATCTTCATTTATCTTCTTTTCTATCTCTATTAATCTTGAAATAGCAATACTGCAAGTTGATAATACATATATATCTAAATTACTTAATATTCCACTAGCTTTTAATTGGTCTACTATATACTTAAATATCTTCTTTTGTTCTTTATTTAAATATCCAGGAGGTTTAATTTTATCAGCTAAACCTTTCAACTTTTCTTCCTGTTTTTTTCTAGCTTCAATTTCTTCTTTTGTATTATGTCTTGATTGAGTTTCAATCGGTTTACAGGGTCGAGCCATACTAACCCTCCTTTCTATTTTTCATTTTGGGAATTTTATCTGACTGGTTACATAGAAACTAAAATGTAAGTT
>ENA-UOJV01000951-UOJV01000951.1-human-gut-metagenome-genome-assembly--contig:-C82-NODE-951-length-36801-cov-40.038616_pt1 | contig 36801 bp, 22 predicted proteins | sample MGYA00242356_ERZ723903 | MGnify/ENA metagenome assembly ERZ723903
TTTGTCATGGAACTTTCCTTTCTACCTCATCCCTGATTTCAAAACATTATTTATTAGCTGAAACGTTGCCCGAATACGCTGTTCTGTGCTCCATCTTTTAGCGAATCCAATCATAGTGTCTCCTTTCTTCCCACAGAGCCTTTATTTTCTGCGGCATCATTTAGCATCGTCGGAATAATACTCAATTGCTTTTTGCAGTGCCAAGAAATGCTTTCCAGTATATTTGATTGTCCTTTGTTCTCCCTGCATTTCTATCCTGCAGGTAATCAAATTTTCGTCATTTTCTTTCACATGGTAATCTTGTATCATCGAAATAAGCTCAGACAGATTCTTTTTTCCGTACTTAAATTCAGCAGCACAGTTAGGACATAGACAAAGAGAATTCCAACCTTCTGAAATGCTATGTTTGTACCTATCTGGAATAGCATTAGTCGGGAGAATATTGCAGGCTTCAAAATAAGGCTTTCCATTACTACGAAAAATCTGTTTTCCGCAGATTTGGCATTTTCCATAATATTGTGCCGCCAAGAAAGCTTTTTCTCCCTGATTACTCTCTGAGTAAACGTAGTGCAATCGCGGTGCTACCGCAGTTGTTCCCTCTAAGCCTTCCTGAAAGCTTTCTTCCAATTTTTTTTCACGACGGTTTACATTTCGGACAGCGCCATATTCACCCAATGTTTCATCATCTGGTGCAGAATTAGCATCTATCTCCGTCTGTTCGCTGCTCTGACTTTCCAGCACTTGAATTAAAGATTTTGGTTGCTGTTCCTCCTTCATTTTCTTCTTCTGGAACTTTTGATAGGCTTCATACATCCAACGTAATTCATCGGGTTTCTTCAGCATTGTACTGACGAAATCCTGATAGGGTGTATCTACGCTTTGAATGGCAGCCTCTACTGCTTCATTTTCCTCGATAAAATTGAGTTGCGCAAACAATTTCCTACCGTGCCCAGTATAGACTGCGTGAAGTTCGGAACGTTTTAGCTCAGAAGCAATCTTTGCCGTTCCATCAGCGTCATATAGCCATTTTGCCGATTCCAACGCTACCGCTAATGCAGACGGAATATTTCCAAGTGTTGCAACACTTTTTCCGTTGAAATTTCTATCGTTTGCTCCTCGCATAGTGCCATATAGTGGATGGCTTTTTACGACATCATCCAAGTAATCAACGATTTCAAGCGATTTTTCAAGCGATACTTCCGAAAGCAATTCCCCAATATGATCAATCGCAAACGACCAATTCCAAATCTCTGGCTCAGTGGTTTCTATAATTTCAGTGTAGGTTTTATTAAATATTGCTCCACGTACCTTCACACACAAATCAGGATTGTACTGCGACAGCAATTCCAAATAGCTTCTTTTATCAACTTGGATTGACTTCAGAGTTACATTACATCCGATTTTTTTGAATACATCTGCTGCCACATATTCCTTATATCTGTCAGATACCCACTTCAAATTCACCCCATGAAGTAACTGGCTCTCTTGTGGTGTCCGATTTACCATTTCATCAGGCAAATAGCAGGCTGTAGGTGGCATCCATCCTGCATTACTCAGTACGATTGGTACATTTTTTAGAATCTTTCGAACCTCTGTTTCATTTTCCTTTAGCGCACGCTTGATAACCGAGAAATGTTCAATATTGTCTTCAAAAGGAATATCTGTATCCTCTGAATCTTCCCCGTAAAAGCACACCACATCATCTTTCAATTCTTGAACAGCATTGTACTCTCCAATTCCAAGTGCGTCTGTATAAAACTCATACCCACGTTCATCGTAAAGAATCGAATTTCGAATTTTGTTTTTACAAGAAATCGGATTATTTATATAAACCTGCGCAACGCCCTCATACTGGCAGCAGATATGTCTACCATCTTGAAGGCGAACAAGGGGAATTGTACGAGCATCTACTTTATCCCTCAGCTTCAAGAAACCAGTGCAAGTAGGATAAATAACATCCAGCAGATGCAAGAGCCATTCATCAGATTGTTTCTCAAGTATTTCAGCACCCAGTTTTGGAAGAACATCTCTCCAACGCAAGACCTTGATACCTAATGTATGCGTCAAGTATTCCCATAACCGTGCGTAGGCCTCTGTACAAACATCTGCTTTAACCCAGCAAACACGATTTTCATTTTCACTTTGCAATATCTCTTGTGTAATGCTTTCAGGTATATTTTTTGCATACGGCAGGACGGCTTCTGGGACTGAGCAATAATCATTATCTTCCGTTTGAAAAAGCCGAACGCCCTCTTCAAACAACTTTTTCCCGGTGTAGTAAAGTCCCTGTAGTGTTTCTTCTCTGCAATCATCCTCCAGTGGATAGACATTGTTAAGGAACTTGAGCGTTACATAGCCGTGTTCAAGCAGCCATTTTATACTATCGGCAAACAATTGATTTAACTGTTTTGAAAGAACTTTGTTGATTTCATTATGGCGAACATTGTCGCGAGCCGGTGTAGTAGAGAACGGGGCATGGATATAAAAAGACAAATGTGTTTCAACAGATGTTGGAAAAAAAACATAAAGATAATGCTGATTAGCAGGTATCACATATTTTTTTCCATCTTCTGCTTCTGCCAAGCTATATCCTATTAAAATCGGCTGGCTGTCCGTTGTATGGAAAACAAGCAATTCTTTTTCTTCATTATAGGGCTCTTCAATAATATGAATGTGATCGACGAATTCAGATAGGGGATTACTTTGCTTGACAATGGTCCACTCTTCTTCAGTTGGATAAACCTTGCAACCTATTTTTTTGATATTATGGAGTGCGAAAAGAACATCTGAAGAAATGTACTTTCTTAAGGCAATTTCAATATCACAATTAGCGACATCGGCATTCACATTGCCGTCAAATGGCAAAATGAGAACTGTATTCCCTTCAGAGGATATATTGTTTTCGGCATACGGAAGAATCAAATTTTGAATTCTAAACGCATATTGTCCAGAATAGATAGCTGGCGTTTTGGTATACGCATAAACCGATTTGAATCCAATGCCAAATCTTCCAATTTTACCGGAGTCCGGCTCATCCTTTGTTGACCGTATACCACATATCCCTCGAATATCGGCTTCTGTAAACGGCTTTCCATTATGGCACAACACAAGACGATCAGGGTAAAGATTAAACGTCAGATATGTTGCTCCTGCATCCTCGGCATTCTGAATCAACTCATAGATAAAATGCGTCCGGTCACTATATTGATCCACCAAAATGCGTGGAGCCCACTCTTCAAATTTTGAACCATAATCTTCAATGTGCTGTTTTCGAATTTCAGCAAATAAATCTCCCATAGTACTTCCTCAAATTCAATCAGCAGACAGTAATAATGCCCTTCACCAAGGTGTTTTCTTCTACAGTTGCACGTTCCTGAATATCGGACAATTCCTTTAGCCTTTCGTTCTTCTCATCCTCAAGACTGCTAAGCTGACTCTTGTACATACGCAAAATATTGGCATCTGCTACATTTTGAATTCTCGCCGTCAAATCCTCTTTTCGGAATTGATAACTTTTCAAAACGGCTGCACGGCGGTAATCACATTTTTCCCTTACGTCTGCCTTGAGTTGAGTAACAGCCTGCTGCCATTGCTCACGCTTTAACCGAGACAGCTTTTCCCATTGATTCTCTGCACACGCATCAGGAACATCTCGATAATCTGCAGTTTCCAATAAATCGCAAAAATCCGATGCCGACAAGCTGATGTCAGAGATAGGAACAATCCGAACTTCTTTTCGCATCCCGATGATTATCCGTTCTTCTATTAAGAACGGATAATCTCCGCAATTAACAGGGTAGTCATTGGCGCTAACAAAAAGCTGTATATAGACCTCTTGCTTTTTATGAAGTTCCATCGCCGCCATTTTTACAAGGGGATGCACTGCGGTGAAGAAAATGGCATTCCTATCACGTGCAGCTTCTTCTTGGTCGAAGGTCACAGAAACTCGCGTATCGTTTCCCTTTAGATAGTCTAACCATTGGTTGTACATTTCCGATTTTTTCATACCGGAACTGCGAAGCAACCGCTTTAGTGTGGCTCTATTCTCGCCACTCAATGTCAAAACCTTATGCGCTCCATCGCCTTGAATGTAATTTTTCTTTTCCCCAAGGACTTTATTAAAGTAGTCAATCACAAGCGCCTGAATATATCTTTCGCCAATCCACGGATTTTCTGCTTCTGTAACACTGCGATCCATTACATAGCCAGACAAGTCAATGCCAAACAGTTCCTTGCTTTCATCTTCGAGCTTTTTCATCTCGCTTGCTCTGGAGACTTCGTTATCTGCAATTTTTTCAATCTTTTCTTCACGTTCTTGTTGCGTGAGCGTAGAATCAAAAATTGCTTCGTTGATTTGCTGGGTCATATCGCCCAAAATGCCTGCGCACTCACCGATGGAGTTTTCAAAAATACCAATACGCTCCAAGCAACGGTGATAGATTTTCGCATCAATGGTTCCTTCGGTTACAATATTGCAAATGATAACGGTATCACTCTTTTGACCACGTCGATCAATACGACCAATACGCTGCTCAATCGCCATCGGGTTCCACGGGAGGTCATAGTTAATCATAAAATCGCAGAACTGATAATCCAGACCTTCGCAACCAACCTCGGTAAACAGTAAAATATCCAATGCATTAGCATTGTCTGCTGGAAGTTCAAATCGTTTGCGGAGATCCAAGCGTTCTTCGTCTTTAACGCTGCCGTTTACTTGTGCCACGCGATAGCCGCGCTCAACAAGGTGCTGCTCCAAGTAGCGCAGTGTATGGCGGAAAGAACTGAACAGTATAATTTTATTGTTTGGCTGGTGAGACTTATTTTCTATCACCTCAAACAAACGATCCAATTTTTCGTCTGTCTGAGGAAGATTTTCCGACAATTCGATTACATAATTCGCCATCTTGCGGAAATCAGCCTCAAGACCGCCCAATTTGATGTTTTCAAGATCAGCTACCGAGACGTTCCCATCTTCGGCGCAATAATCAGACAAAACATCGGCCAAGCGCCGATTCACCATTCCCTTAAGCAACGGTGCAAGTCCAAAAATGCAGCTGGACGCCTGACGCATCAGTGTGCTCATCATAAATGTTAGGGGAACACTGCTGTGCAAATAGCTAAGTGCATTAGATTCAAAGTCCATCAACGCATCATACAGCTTTTGTTGTTCTGCGGTAAAGTTGACAGAAATACTTTGAGGACGACGCACGCAGAAATCATTCTGTATATCCTGTCTGCGGGTTCGGTTGATCATTCCCGAAAAACTGTGCAGTCCTTCAACATCGTGAAGGATACCAATACGCGCTGTACGATCAAGCGTCTCTCCGCTTTTTAGCTGTGTCATCACATTTTTGTAAGTTGGATTTTCTGCAATAACACTACGACCCCAGCTGGTCTGCGCGGCATTAGTTAAATGCTCAGCAGATTCGGAACGCCAGTTGTTTGCCTGATGCCGAATCAGTCGTGCGGCCGCGTTGATTTCCGCATTCGGTTCCTGCATTTCCCTAAAGGTCTTTTTATCCAGAATCACATCCGGGCGCAAAGCGTTCAGCAGCGTATACAAATCATCATCGTCCGTCTGCACAGGTGTTGCGGTCAGCATAACAACGGCATCAGCGTTATCAGTAAAATAGCGTGCAACCCTGTAAGCGCCAGTATTGGAATGGCGCATATGATGTGCCTCATCTATGATAACAAGATCAAAATGGACAGGATCTTCCAAGTCCAGCAAGCCTTTTTGCTTGCCCTTACCATTGAGAAGTTCCTTTGTCATCAGCGAATAAGGCAGAATCATCTTGCGCATGGCCATCGGCCATTCGCCCTCTCTATCATATTCATTGATTGCTTCTCGGAGAGTCACACCATCCAGCTCGGTAAAGTTCTCATCAAACCGTTTCATTTCGGTACGCCACTTGTGCTCAGCGACCAGCGGCTTGGGGCAAATAATCAGAACGGATTCAAAATCTTCATTACGGGCCTGCAATTCGCGAAGAATCAGTCCAGCCTCAATCGTTTTACCGACACCAACACTATCCGCGACCAGAATGCGCGGACGCTCGGAATGAATCATCTTCAATGCCGGTCGGAACTGATACGGAACAAAATCCACACGCGCCGCATTCAAGGAGTACAACTGATCGTTAGACGGGTTGCAAAGCTGCTGTGCGGTCAGAAGCACCTTTAGTTCATCAATGGTGACATTGTACCGCTTCGGGGTTACATCATTGAGCAGCAGTTGGTCGGCATAAAGAGTCTCAACCCTGTTATTGACCCAGACACTATACTCTGCCTTGTCGCCCTCACCACGGATTTGCATAATGGGTCCCATCTGGCTGGGGTCGCTCTTTTTGTGAACAATCGTCCCCACAGCAAAAGGCTGCGCCATTGCCTTTACAGGCTGCGCTGCAACACGCACCTCCGCTGGTTTAGGCTGAACGCTGACTGGCTCCGGAATACGGATAGGGTTAGCATGCTCCGGGTTAATAAGTGTAGCCCGGAACTCCTTGGCTTCGTTGATGTCGCTTCTATCACCATCGAACAGTTCCATAAAGTTGATGTACCTTGTCATAGCGACTTTAATCTTCTCTTCCGAATAGTCAAGCAAAGTCGTATGTGCCACATCATTACGAACCTGAAACATCTGCCGGATGGCATCCTTCATTTCATGGTAATTCGTAAAATACTCATAGTTGCCAAGAGGGTACAAATTGCGCTGAATCACACGCAGCAAAGCTTGCAGATCAAGACCGTCAAGTGTAGTTATATTGTTGCGCTGCACCTGTTCCAACTGCATATCAGACAAGTTGGTGCAAACCGTAGTTTGCCACCAGTCATGTGAATCGATTCTTTTCAAGCGCGGCTCCAGCCAGTTACGGCACAGCTGCGCGGCTTTAATGAGGTACTCATTCATTTTTGAAATAGCTGTTGCGTATTCCATGATTTACACTCCTCACTGTTTCACGATGTCGATTTTCACCGGGCGCTTTTCGGCTGTTTCTCCCGTCTCCTTGTCTACCAGCAGGAAATAATAATTGCGTTCGCGCGAATACGGATTATTTTTCAAAGTCAGCACCACATCAGTATACCGTTCTTCATCCCGGCAACCGGCCAGTTTGTCGGCTGCGATGGTGCGCTTTGTCGAAATGGTATCGCCCATTTCGTTTACGATACGGACCTCATAATTTGCCGGCAGGACTGTGTCCGTCACCAAATCCGACTGCAAGAATTTCAGGGGAACTCTGCGATCCATAAGAACTTCCGGTGTGGGCAGCAGGGAAATACCCGCTTTCGTGGTTTCTACGCGACCGGATTGTGTACGGATGTTCAATACAGGAATCACCATTTCCTGCACCGATGCACCGCCATGCACATAATTCTGACCGCCACCAGCGATTTTGAAAATCGAGCTGCCCAGCGGCGTATATACCGTGCGGGTATCTTTGGTTTTCAGAACCTGTCCCAAGGGATAGCCGACTGCACCGGCGATTGGCGCAGTGCTGTCTGAAACGATAAACCGCTTATTCTTGATTTCAGCCTGCGGCAGGTTGATGACCTTATCGCTCTCCAAAATCGGGTCATGCTTGTACAGGAATCCGTGGTCCGCCGTCACAATAAAGTGGCGGATGTTTGCATTGTCGCTCAGGCGGCGGATTTCTTTATACAGTTCCTCCACGGCTTCTTCGCAGGCGGAGAAAACTTCATTTTCTGTTCGAGCCTCATCTCCGCGCGCGTCAATCTGGTTGTGGTAAACAAACACCACATTTTTGCCGGAGAAATAGCTGCGCAGGTCATCGCGCCGCATATTCTGCATCTGGTCGAACTGGATGCAGCTGTTATTTTTGTCGGATGCCTGCAAAATGCTTTCACGCGCTGCGGTTCCGTTTGTCTTTTTGCCGAGAATCGTCACCGTGCTGTCCGGCTGAAGCTCCAAGCTGACATGGGGCAGCAGCGCAGCCATGCCCAGCTGCGTATAGGACGGCACTGTGCTGACTGCAGGGGTCAACTTGGCATCGCATTTGGCATCCAATGCCAGCTTCTCAAAAAGCTGCTGTGCCACTTCATAGCGCATGGCATCCGATATAAACACAACGATGCGTTCCCGCACACTGCTGACGTTTGTGCTGTAAAATGCAATCTGCCGTTCGGTCTGGAATGTCGTCAGGTCGCGGGACAGGCTCTGGCACCAATGCACCGTCAGCGGGTCAAGGAAGTTGTTGGTGTACACATTTTCCACTAACGATTGCAGCTTCTCGATGTCCTGCGTCCGTTCGATCTTCCCATAGCTCAAATAGAACTTGCGGTAGGCGGTATCCATCTGCCACGCGGTATCTTTATACTGCGCAACCAATGCGTCAATGCCATCCACCGGTGCAAAGTGCAGCGCTTCAAGAATGGTGCAGGCGTTCGCCAAAAGACTGTACTGCTCTGCGCGGGCGGGCTTGGAGCCAAAATACGTCTTGCTGCGCTCCTCACAGATGCGTTTGATGCTGCGGTCTTTGAGGCAGGCAGACGTGTTTTCTTCCAGCAGGCGGTTTATGATCCAGCTGCCGATCTGTTCCTCGGCGGCATCAAAGACCGTGCAATCCAGCAACAAATCTGGGTTTGTATGCTGCAACTGCCCAAGCGTCTGCATGGCGTTCAGCTCCTGCGCGGCCACGGTGGAGAATTCTTCAAAGCGCGGCTGGTCGGGCAGGTAGTTCATCATGCTGTCAAGGAAAGCCAGCACTTCGCCTTCCTCCGGCAGGCTGCGGTCCCCCCATGCGTCCGGGGCATCAATGTCCATTGCGTGGGCGGCATAGGTGGCAAACAGGCACGTCACTAAATCCTTCAGGCTCTTTTCTGCCGGATTATAACCGAACAAACGGCGGCAGACCTGCCAAAAATCACTCACCAGCCCAAACTTAGAAAACGCCAGCAGCGATTCATTCTCGGCATCCAAGGAACCGCGCAGTACGCTGCGCACCACTTCTTCCGGCTTCGGCGGGCATTTGCACAGCACGGCCAGCATTGCCAGCGCAAAGGTGTCCTCGGTATAGACCGGTGTGCCAAAATCGTAAAACTTCTTGGCACGATCCTGCGCGGCAAAGAAGCTGATATGCTCCTTCAAAAAGAGCTTCGTTCTTTCATCCAGATTGAAGTCCTGCGCAATCATCGTCACCCTGTCGGTAGAATACTCCTGCGAATAAAACAGCATATCGGCAAGGTGATTATCCTCCAGCGCGGGTTTTGCGTAGGGGGCATAAATCAGGAAACTCTCGTCCGGGTGCTCCAGTTCCAGCATCCATTTGGTGGCGAACTGTGTGTTCGGTTCCATGTGGTAGATCGTCACATCGGGGATGTTCAGCTGCTCTACCTCATCTTCAAAGCTGGCAGATTCATCGTACCAGAACACCAATTTGCGGTGTTCGCCCGGCGTAAACATAATCCGAAGGCGATCTTCTATCTGGCGCAGTGTCGTTTTAGCCATGCGGGTTCATCGTTCCTTTATCTTGTAGTATAAACACCAATACACCGGAGGCAGAATTGCACCCCAGTGTATCGGCGGTTTGTTATTTAAGGGGTGCAAGCACGTTCAGGTTTTTGCCATCGGCGGCGGTCTGTGCCTTGACATAGTTGACCTTTACACCATCGTCAAGGTCAAGGGAGATGCGCAGACCGGCAAGGTGGGCGATATTCTTCTCGTACTTTTCGCACTCGGCCTGCTGTAACTTCAGCTTATCCAGACGCTTTTGGGCAAGCGATACCGTGCGGGCATCGCTGCTGGCAGAAATGACGTTGTTTTCCTGCACGATCTGCTGGGCATAGGTGCGCAGCAGCGGACTGAGATAGTTGTTGTTGACGCGGCCGGTGGTATCGGCATCCCAGCGGTGGAGGTAGACCAGCGCCTTGAAGCCATTCTTCTTGCCGCTGTCAAACATCCAGTAGATGGGGCGCTTCTGGTAAATCTTGCAGTGGTCTGCAAAGAAGTCCTTCAGGAAATAATTGCGGATGATTTCACGGCTGGTGTTGCCCTTGTTGCCCAACGCCTTGGCAATGAACGCAAGGTTTTCTTCCAGCGACGCTGCACCGAACACTTCTTTTATGAAGTCTACAACACGGTTCACAAGGTCATTTTCGCCGAAATATTCCTCATCGCACAGGGGAACCACATTATCGGCCACAGGTTGGAACCGGGAGTATTTACCGGCATCCCATTCACCGCCGGCATAGGCAAGACCGGGCTTATCCAGCGAGTAGCGGCCAAGGATGCAGCCGACTGCGTAGGAGAGCAGGCTGCGGATGTCGCGGCTCAAATCGGCTTTGCGCACGGTGACGTCCTTATCCTCGACTTCGGGGGTCAGTTCATCCTGCAATCCATAGATGTCGATGAAGATGCGGTTGAGTTCTTCCTCGTTAGCTTTGAGCTTGGCGAAGCGGTCATTGCACTCGCCCTGCCAGAGCATATAGCACAGCTCCACCGGGCAGGAGACTTCGGGGCGCTCGCCGTTGTAATAGTAGTCCATCGTGGCGGCGATGGACGTACAATCCCACAGGTCATGTGACCATTTTACAAGCGGATGCTCGGCAAAGTCCCACGATGTTTCGAAAGAGTCCCAATCAGATTTTGCAAGGTCTATATTTTGTCTGACAATATCATCTGTATTTAGCCTTTTCTCGCTTTTATATGGCACTTTCCAAATACTATCAATCGGATAACTAACAGTCGGGTTTATCATATTCAATATCAAATTGAATACAGATGAGTTCATAAACGCCATCACGTTATAATTGAAATCGCGATGGAAAAATATAGTGTTTGACGCAACATCACTAAGTACATTTTCCGGTAAATATCTGCAGCTAAACTTATCACTACCAATAAGAGGCCACAAAATTCCCTTTACAAAATAATTTTCAGGATTTCGAAGCCGATAAGTATCCCTACTAATGGTTGCTCGAATATTAAGTGCGTTATTTTCAAAATCTACAACGTGCTCATAGCCACCATACCACTTATGATAGCCGCCGCCCTTATTATAGTAATACCACTTGTTTTTACTCGTCGAAAGACTTTGTAGCGTTGGTTTTGATGCGGTCTTCTTTTTCGCTACTTCATACCACAAGCGTAAAAACAAATCGTTATTTCCCGTTTTTATTCCCGGATTTAACTCAACACTATTTCCTAATGGTGCAGTGTGACCCAAGACATTTGCAAACGATTCTTTGCACCAGTATGCAAGTATTTTATTGGGGAGTTGTCGAAAGATTTCATTTGAAGACACGTAAACATCTTTTGCGTTATTGAAATTCAATTGCTTTTCTTCGGCTGTTGCATAACCCACAAGTCGGTCGTATTTTCCCTTGAAATCATTAACCCTGTGTTTATCCAACACAAAGGCTGCTGTTCCAAAGCCACAATCAAAAGCCTTAAATCCAAGATGAACAATATTCTCGATAATGAAATTATTGAATATATTTTCTCTGATGCCCAAGTAGGTATATAAAAACATCCATGATTCCGGTGTAACCATGGAGACTTTTTCGCGAGTCATCTCCATACAGCGTTCTTCAAAAACCGCAAACAAATCTGCTTTTGAATTCGAGTAGTTCTTTTTAAGATAACTGCTAAGTGCCGGGGAGTAATTTCCCCCCATGTAAGGCGGATTCGTCACGACCACATCATACTTTTGGCCCATGGCTTCGCCAATATTAATTAATGGCTTCAGCCTAGCCACAGTTTTTTCTAGTCCGACACTTTCCATCGAAACCTGCGCATCTTCACCGGCAACATCCGCGCAGCTGCGCAGCAAGTCCCAGTTATAACTGCCCATATTCAGAATGGAGCCGTACTCTTTTGCATCTGTCAGCGTATCCAGCAGCCCTTCCAGCTGCAAGCGCGCCTCATTGCGCTCAAAGTCAGAAAGCCCATTGCCGAAGAATTTCAGCTGGTTGCGGTTGATACCGTTGCTCTCCTTAATATCATACACCTTGGGCTGCGGAATCTTGCTGCGGTCAAAGAAGCCGCTGTCATACTCACGCGCTTTCATCATCACAGAAAAATAGGCAATCTGTGCCGCGCGCTTGTCAATGTCCAGACCAAAAAGGTTGTTTTCCAGAATAGAGCGCACAGCCTCACGGCGGGAGTAGCCATTGTCCAGATAAATCTGCATCAGCACATCAAACAGATAGCACAAAATATGGCCGCTGCCCATGCAGGGGTCAATGACTTTCAGCTGTTCCGGCTCAATGTTGGCATATCGGGCGCGAATCTCTGCAAGCTGCTGCTCCACCTGCGGTTCCTGCTGCGCTTCATCCAGATAGTATTTCCACTCGGATTTATCAAAGTCCGGGTGTCCCTCATACCATAAGCGGCCAAGGCTGTTTTCGACCATGTAGCGCACGATCCAATCCGGGGTAAACAGCTGGGTTGCGGCAGGAATGTTCTCTTTGCTGATTTTGATATTCTTTTTCAAATCAGCAAACACCTTGTCTTTGGGATCGGTGTTGTAATACTGGTACATCCAGCCAATAACCTGTACCTGACCGACAGGATTACCGTCATCGCCCTTGGCGTGAATATCAAACCACGCTTCGTCTATATCATGGACCAAGCGGTAAACCACACCGTTGGGGTCATTGAAGCTCAAAACAACCAGCAGTTCCGAAAAGCTGTCATCGCCATTTAGATTTTCAAACAGATAGGGCAGGATGCGGTTCAAATCATTGCACTGCTTGAAGAACAAGAAGCGGAAAAGGTCATCCTCCTTGTTCGCATCCTGCAAGGCAAAAATCTGCTGTTTTTCGTTCTCGTCAAACTCCAAATCGCCAGCGAAAGGAGACTTAACCAGATCCGGCAGATTCTGCCCCTTGATTTCGCTGGAAAGAACACGCACCGGGATATAGCGGTTGACCTCCATAAAGCGGATGGCAATCAAGCGGTTGAACCATGTGTAGGCCATTTCCTCCGCAAACTGGTCAAGCTGCTGCTTGGTGTTGGCAGCACCGTAAAATCCGCGCAGATGCTCCACCAGATTGCGGTATTGCTTCACATAGCGCTCACCCTTGATGGTCTGCGTATTGCCGTTGCCAAGGTCAAAAATCAGCGCACTGTCCGTGCCGGTCTGCGGCTCCAGAATGCCGTTTTCCGTAATGCCATACAGCCCCAGCTGGAATTTAACATCTTCGATCAACTTGCGGCGGGCGTCCACCGCAAATTTTTTAAGGGATGCCTTTTCCATAGTGTTCCTCTTTTCGTTGTTGTCGGAAAATCCTTACCAAATATCCACGTTCAAGGTATCGCCATTGCTCAGCTTTTGCTCCAACGCACGGCGCAGCTTTTCAATGTAATCGTCCAGCTCTGCCGTGGTATTGATCTGCCACGATGCCGGTGTCACGTCCTGAATGCTGACCGTAACGCGGCGGCGAACCACCGGCGTAGGCTGAACCGGCGCGGGAGCCGTACCACCTTGATTGCTGGATGGAGACGGTGTAGGCACCACCGGCTGCTGCGCGTTCTTGTAGTCGTCGATTTTGTTGAACCACTGAATCTTATTTGTATTTGCATCGGCTTTCAGCAGCACCAGATCATTCAGGTTCTGTACATTTTCAACCTTGCTCACCGCCGCATCGCGTTCGGCTTCCACCGCCGACTGGAAGCGCTGCTTGCACTGGTCGGTGTCAAGATACTGGAGAATACGGTCATAGCAGCCTGCCACATAATCCTTGGCCGGGGCAATTTCCTGCGCTTTCAGCGCATTGTACTTGTCCATAAACTCGCTGCGCAGGGTAGACAGGGTGCGGATTTTTTCGTAGGGTTCTGCCATCGCCAGAATCTTGCTCATGGCATCCGCAGCCTTTTTCACTTCGTCATCGTGAATCTGGCTCTGGTTGTTTTTGTACAGTTCAACGGCTGCATGGGCTTCGCGGAAGTTTTTGATCTGCCCCCCGTTGAAAAAGTCCCGCAGGTACTCATACGATTCCTTGAAATCGCGGTAGTTATCCTGCTCATCCTCCAACGCGGTATAGAAAGCATCCGTATTGGTCGGAATGGTAAGCGCCAGCATCAGCGCTTCGCCAGCCTGCACCGTGGTTTTGCCGGGCAGATAAGGCTCTCTTTCGTAAGCCGACTTCTGTTCATTCAGACTGCGAAGCATTTTATCGCATTCGCTTTGCAGCTCATGCATCAAATCCTCGTCATCGTCAGACGAAACGCCCTTATTGAACAGGTCGCGCATCATATCGCGGACAAGGCGTTTCTGCTTGTCCGTGGCGTGCTTGCGAATATCGCACAGCAGGCGTTCTTGGAATTCCACCCTCGTAAACAGACGCTGGAACTCCTGCGGGTTTCTGCTGCCGGCGCTGATTTGTTCATGGTTCATCGTCAGCGTCAGAATGCCGTCCACAAACAGCTGTGCAACAAGCCATTCCACATCCACCGGCAGGAATCCATACGGTTCTTTCGTGAAAATGTTCAGCAGTGTTTTCAGGGAAGTGACCGTATGCGCCATAGAATTGCGCTCAATTTTGGTGCGAATATCTTCCAGCGCGCGGCTGTTATTGGTACCGGCACCACTCATGTGCAACTGCCCAATATCGGCGAACAGCTTGCCAATATCCTGCTCTGATACGGCCTTATCAATATCCGTCAGGTGGTTGAACAGGCGCTCCACCTGCTGCTTAAAGGCATCGTTCAGGCGGGTTTCAAAGTCGCGGGAGCTGCCGGGCAGCTTTGTGCCGTACACGAAAATATCCGCTTCCGTGAGGGCCTGCTTTAAGAATACTTTAACGTTCTGGCGGCGTTCCTCGACTTCCTCCTGTTTGGCATCGCAAATCGTCCGGTACTTGGTAATACGACCGGCGGTGCCGCTGCGCAGATAATTCTGAATCTGCAACATGGTCCGCAGCTCATTGTTCAGGCGGGTGTCATCATGCAGCAGCACAAAAATCGTGTGGTCGCCGCTTTCACCGGCAGAAAGCATCTTCAAGCGGTTCTCGTCTGCATCATCGCCGCGCGAAGTAATGATCTTGACGGTAACGGCATTGTCCGGGCGGGAGAGGGCATCGTATTCGTCAATCTTGCGGTTGAAGCCGAAGGTGTATCTGCCGTTCAAATAGGGATAGCGGTACTTGTCCGCGCGGTAGTTCTCATCAAAAATCAGAGAAGCCAGCTCACGGTTCATCTCGGAATCTTCAACCTGACGCTGTGCGATTTCACGGTTGACTTCCTGCTCCTCGTTGGTCAGGAAAATGTAGTTATCACCGAGGTTCTGCACCAGTTGCTGCTGTACCAGTTTTTTCAGGGCAATCTCAACGCGCTTTTCCAGCTGGTAGCGGTCCTCGTCCATCCGGGAGGCCATCAGCGTTGCAATGTTCTGCACGGTGGGAGCCTTAAACTCCTGAACATTCTTAACCATGAACAGGACTTTGAGCACTTCGACCTCGAAGCAGATTTCTTCGCGGTCCGGGTTCAGATAATTGTTCCGCAGAGCGTTGGTAATTGCAATGGAGGTCTCGTGGTCAACCAGTGTCGAAATTCCCTGATAGAACGCACTGAAGGGAACCAGAATGCCTTCTTCCTCGTTCTGGATTCTTTTGGAAGTGCTCAGATACATACTCAGCATCGAACGCTCACCATAGGAGCTGTTCTTGCCGGGGCTGCTGAACAGGCGAACCGCATCCAATACTTTACCCAACAGGTTAAACTGATAGGGTACAAACGGATATACGTCCGCAAAATCTGCCGCACTTTCGTAAAGTTTCATTTCCGGCATATCACCGGAGAATTTGACGATAGTGTTTAAGGCATCCACTTTCTGGGGATAAATGGATTCCAACTCTGCCTGTGCTGCAGCGTTCTTCTTCAGAATACGCTTTTTAACGACCTCCGCCACATCGCTGGAGGACAAGGACAGGCGCGTGTCAAAACGGCCTTGAATTTTAGAGAAGTCTACTGCATTGACAACTTGAATCTTGTCGATGGCTTCCTGCGCCGTGACGAGCATCCACGCTTTGCCTTTGCATTTGCCCGCCAAGTCATGCTCCAGCGCTTGGAGATCCAGCATCATGTTGGAATCATCACCGATGTACTGGCCGACTTCATCAACGCAGAAAACAACATGATGGTCGTTTCCCTTGCGTTCAATGTACTTTTGCACGAGTTTGGCAAAATCTTCGGTGCTGATGCTGTATTCTTCACCTACGCGGTCACACCAGCTGCGAGCAGCGTCCTCACTCATAATGCCCTGCTCAACCATTGCCTGCACAAAGGCATCCTGCTCAATATCAATACCGGCTACGGCATCTTCCCAGTTTTCAAAGGTTAGCTCGCAAACACGCTCACGGAATTTTTCGAGTTTGCCCTCTGCATCCAGCTTACGCTCTAAATCGGCCATACGGGGATACTGGTAGGAATAGCCCAACTTTTCATTGAAAGCACGGAGAAACACCATTGTGATGACATCGCGCTTGGCTGCACTGCTGGTGCGGCTCTTGGAAGCGATGTCGAACAGGATCACATCGGTGTCAACGCTTTCGGCAGCACGGATGTCATCCAACACCTTTTGGCTTTCAATTTTGTTGTCCTCGATGAAATAGTCGAGCGCTGGCTTGCCATCAACCTCATCATCATCGATCAGATAGGAAAGCATCTTCAGAAAGTGCGATTTACCACTTCCGAAGAAGCCGGAGATCCAGACACCAATGCGGTCGGTATTGGCCCCAATGCCCAACCGATAATTTGAGAAAAACTCCGCAAAGTGCTTTTGGAGTTCCTGCGTCACAACATATTCCTGAAGTTCCAGTTTGACGGTGGCGTCATCAACCTGACCGGGTTTAACAACCGGTTTAATGTCACGGTTGATTGGCTTCGCAAACATCTGACCAATATTCATATCGGTTCCTCCCATTACGCGTTCCTTTAGATAGGCTTCGCGCGGTAATTGTTGCCGTCCTTTACTTCTCCAAAGAGATACAAATAACCATCTTCGTATTTGCCGGGGAACATCATAAGTACGATTCCCTGTGCCAGACGATCATGCAGGTCATTCAAGATTTTGTGCGAACGCAGAAGCGGATAACATTTTCCAACACCCGTCAGAAGGATGATGGCATCCTCTTTTGGTATGTGCTCCACGATATAGTCCAGCATAAGATCCATCGGCAGACCGATGTGCAATACACTATTAGCAGCGTTGACAACGCGCGTCATACTACCATAACGCATCTCCAACCCCTCATATTTTTTTCGGGGATGCTTATCTACCAGCAGAGTGGTCATAATCTTATAGAGGTCAAACTCTACCACTGGCCGATGGTTTTCTTGCAACATTTCAACTTCCCGTGCAGTCCAGTGCCGGACTTTCATTTCATCTTTTGGGTCATAGCTGAACACATAATATCCAGCCTCACCGCCGAGTCCGGTTGTTGTTTCTGTGGAAATTGTATGTAGAAAGTCATCGAGCTTATTTAACTTCTGATCCGTGTTCATTCATCTGCTCCTGTGATGGCTTGTAAGTATGCACTCATATCATGCTCTTTCAGATAACGCTTTACCGCTACACTTGGCAGGGGTGGAATGATTTTTTCACCCATAAGAAGCCCTGCATCATTGAGCAGTCTACGGTACGACTGGGACAGCTTCCGAATTGTAGTATCCTTCCATTGACTTATTTCCTCAGATGCGTTCTGCATAAGCCTAAAGAAGGATAGTACTTCGCTAGATTCCAAACGATCTGCACCGATAATCAGTTTGTCCCTGTATGTCCGGTACATAAACATAAAAAACAGTTTGTCATCAGCCATAATTGACAACAACACCATCAGCTTTTGACCAGAAATACTCTGTTGCATAAAAACATCTCGCCACTCTGGCTCGAATTGCATTACTCGGCGTGATACGCAGGAGAGAATTTCTTTAACGCGATATTCTTTTGCCGCCGGAAACAAGTTCATCTGTAGAGCCTGTGCTTTTATTTCTTCCGTCGTATATCCTTTATTCAATTGTTCCGCGTAGGTCTTATATTCATAAAACCAAAACGGTTTTGAAACCAGCCCAGCAGAAAAGCGTTCTTTATCTTTCATTCCACCCATAAAGCACTCTCACAATGGTCATAATAGTCGAAATCATCACTGTGTACAACAAACTGCCGCCAATACAGAATCGGTCATGTATCATATCACTCAAATATTGCTAATTACACTAATGCAATTATAGCAAATTTCAATAAATATGTCATCTGTTATTTGACATATTTCGCAAAATGCTTCATTATTCGCCACGATGCTTTTTCTATGCCTATATACATTCTACCTTTTTGACAGTCCGATAGTCTGTACTTTCAGCAGTAATTTCATCATTTCGGCATTATGCATATATTTGACAAATCAATATCAGGCGTTACTACATATAAAAAGCCCTCTCCTCCCTAAGAGAAGAGGGCAATGCTCTTATTCAGTTGGTTCTTCTTTCAAGAGCCGCCGCAGTATGTGTAAAAACTCGTTTGCTTCTTTTCCATCAAGAGAATTGTAAACAGCATTGGCATACCATTCTGGGCGGGTCATCGTAGGCTGAAAAGTTCTTGCGTATGTCTTACCACTACGGACAAAACCAGCCTCTTGAACCATTCCCTTATCCATCAGCCCATTTAGTAACGTAAAAATGGATCGTTCCTTAAATGTCATCTCTCCGCTATCAGATGCCACCATCACAATTTGTTGCTGAGATAATGGCTCCTTAACGCTCCAAAGGATGTTCATAATCTGATCTTCCGCTTTCGTGATATGAAATGGTCTAGTATTTTCCATAATTTGCCCCCAATAAATGCTGTATATGTTTATCATATTAAATTTTCTGTCAAACGTCAACAGCATCACTTAACAAAGTGATATTTATCACCTTAAAATATGTCCAACATTGGAAGACATTATTACAAAACCTCTTTGCAACAGATATTCAGCGCTCAGACCAACATATTTGCCTATATGCTATTACCGCCACTTCCGCTTTTCTTCATAGTGGCCTCTTTTACGTTTATGTACCTGTTTATCAGTTTCCGCATAGATGGAAAATTTATTGAAGTCCCACCAAAACCACTCTACCATAAGGCCGAACAAATCCTCATCGCCAAAATAGCTGTACTCGTTGCACAGGTTCATCATCGTCCCATAATAGCAGGCAAGCAACCACTTTAAGTCCTCCTGATTATGATTTTTAGCGCCCTTAAAGTACTCATCAAAACTTTTCATTGCACCGTCACCCTTTTAATCCTTCCAACTTATTCGAAAGGCGCCTCCGCTTACGGTAGACGTTCGATACAGAGCAATCAATTTTCAAGGCAATCTTATCTATATCCAGCGCCAAGAGATACACCAGCAGTTCTTTTTCTTCCTGCTTCAAACGCTGCAATTCCTGCTGAAGCGCCACTTCGATTTCCACTTTACGGAACATCTCGGCAGCACGCTCATCTTGAGGCTCATCCAGAATATTATCAAGTGAAATCGTTACAATGCTTTTCCTCTTATGGGCAGCATAGCGAATTGCGTGCCACTCCAGCCGCCGCGTAATGTACTTGGTGAAGCGCCCCTTCAGAACGCTATTCTCATTCTTTTCTTCGTCAGACATTTGATCATATAATGCCCGAAGTTCATCCTGAATCATAATACTTCCTCCGTTTACTTGTTTTTTTAAGAGCAAGTAAAGGAGGAGGCGCACGAGCCATTCCGGAGCCAAACAGACATAGTATAATAAAAAACAGGCTCCAAAATTGGCACACGTTTGTCACTTCCCCTCAAAAGGTAAGAGAACAAATCGGCTGAAATTTTGGAGCCTATTTTTTCGATTTTACAAAATGTTAACAATTAATATTCAGAGGTTTCTACTCTTACGCACTTGATGTTAAATGTGTATTCACACACTTGCACGGTTAAGCACAACATTTTCCATACAAGCGCATAGTATCGCCAACTCTATTATAAATCCTCGCTTGTCCGATAATTTGTACTTTGAACTTTCAGCAAGAATTTGTACAAGTCAGGCATTCATTCAACCAAATCCGATCGGATTTCAGCAAGAGTTTGCCGTTCCTGACGGACTTTCTGTTCCTGCAAATTTACGTCTCGTAATTGTTCCACTAATTCATGCATCCGATGCCCCATTTCTTGTGCGAGGACATTTACCTTATCAATCTCTACCGATTGGTCGATGCTCTCTTTTTCGAGGTATGCTGCTGCATTGCGGTATGCTTGAAGTTCCGTACTATGTTGATTGAAATATTCCATCTTTTGATTTAAGGGTTTTGCTGCATACTCCATCCATACAGGCTTATAAGTCTTGCATATCTGCAAATGTTTTGCAGCAGCTGCGTAGGTAGTTCGCTTCTGCTTCACCTCTGCTAGTTCATTTGTAAGTCCAATCTGCGTTTTTCCAAGATTATGTATAACTTTATCGTAATCGCCGGTGGTATGGATTCGACTATCGGTCATGCCTTGCAGCATTTTGCCGAGGAACTTCGCATTTTCAATTCCTGCACGCCGTTCTACCGCAGCAATTTTACGCTTTAGTCCAGTGCTTTCCGTTATAGGATTAATTGAACTTCCCAGAAATTCGGAGAGACGGTCGCCTTGTATGTTCAGCCTTTTCTTTGAATCTCCGATGGGGACATAACTATATTGCAGGTTGGGATATAAAAGCACTGTACACTGCCCGGCATCCAAATCACGAAGCACATATTTTTCAGGTATGAATAGTCGTTCAATGCCATTCTGCGGTAGATGGAGCGTCACACCTCGAATAGACATAGCTTTTATCTGATTTTCCGAAAGGATGACTTGCACAGGCTCTACATGGTTTTCCTCGTCAATCTGCTGGATCAGCTTTGCGCCTCGAATCGTGCCGTGGGTTTCGTCCTCATAAACCAAGTCATAAGAGAAGTCGTTTCCGACATTGAAAGTGATTTCGCCATCCGGCGAAGTCGTCACTTCGCTTTTGTTGACCATTAGTTTGGCGGGGTTTCCATTGTCATCGTGAACCTGAAGAACCAAACCATTTTTTCCCGCAGACAGAATTTGGCGGCTGCTTAACTTCACTGCTGCCGTACAAACTTCTGGATACTGAATCGTCAATTCCTGATAGCGGTCAAGCAGCGTGATTTCCGCGTCTTCTGCAATCTGCATTTTCCCATTCTTTAGCGCATACTCAATTCCTTCACTGGTAAATTCCGAACCGAGTGCATCTTCTGAAACCCACGCACCATCCAGCACCGTGGCTCGGTACAGTACCTGCCCAGTCGCTTTCTTCACTTTGGTTTCGATACCTGCCGTTTTCAGCTTATCCGCAAAGTCCGCCATGCCGGTTGCTGTACTGAGGATGCCGGTAATTGTCTTTCTCAGGTATTTCTGCTCTTGTGCATTGTCAGACAGTCTGGCGCAGATACCGGCATAAGTAAATGTATCAGTATCAGATAAGCTATTGTCCCGGACAGCTCGACCCGCGCCCTCCAGCAAATAGCTCATATGCTTACCGCGGATTGTAGGTGTGATTTCCAGCTCCTTTGCCATAGAAAGGAATTGGCTATAATCCGTTGCCCGCTCCAAACAGAAGTTCAGCCGCTTTCGGATTTCTGTTCGGTTGGATACAGATTTCTTTTTCCCTGTGTTTTCTGGGTATAGTTGCCCAATCTTTTGCGGATCATCAATCACGGATAAATGAGCTTCCATGCATAAGCGGTCGGAAATATCCCGTATCTGACGTGCCGTGCGGTAAGGCACCGTCCGCAGTTTCTTATAGTCGTAAAAAGAGACCGCATTGAGCATGATGTGGTTATGAATATGACCTTTGTCAATATGTGTTGCTACCACATATTCATACTTGCCGCCTGTGTATTCAAATGCCAGCTTCTTTCCCAGTTCATGCGCCTGTTCAGGCGTTACCGCATCTTCCGGTGAAAATGACTGTATCAGATGATAAGCAAGATTTGACGAACGCTTCCTTTTCAGATTCCGCGCTTTGTGCGCAAGTACCGCTGTCATTTCAAAGTCGATAGAAGCTGTTTGCGGCTCGCAATTATAGCCAGACACCAACATCTGCCCATCGGTCTTGTCTGGGTTTTCGATATAGGCCAGTGCCTTGCCGAGAGTAGATTTTATCGCATGGATTTTTGTGATAGCCATAAATTTCCCCAATGTAATTTTAATCAAAAAAAGTATCTATTACCCAAAAATGAAATTTGCTTGATTTTGGGTAATAGATGGAGTATCATAGGAGAGAGGTGAACTACGATGCGGCTGATAGAGCGAAATGATTACCTGCAAAAAATCATTGAGGTAATGGGTACTCCCGATATCAAGGTTATTACAGGCGTAAGACGAAGCGGAAAGTCAAAGCTGCTGGAGGCATTTCGAGATTATGTAGTAAAAAATGTACCGAATGCAAACATAATCCACATCAACTTTAATCTGACTAAATTTGAGGCGTACAAGGACTACCATGCCCTGAACGATTACATTGAAAGTTCGTTCAAAAAAGGCTGTGAGAATTTTGTTTTAATTGATGAAGTTCAGATGTGTCCCAACTTTGAGCTGACAATCAACAGTATCCATGCAATGGAAATGTTTGATATATATATCACTGGCTCAAACGCATTCTTGTTAAGCTCTGATTTAGCCACTCTCTTTACCGGCCGTACCTACGAAATCAAGGTTTTCCCTTTTTCATTTGCCGAATTCAAACAATACTTCGCAATCGAGGACAATTATGAGGCGTTTGACCGTTATCTGAAAGAGGGCGGTATGGCAGGATCTTACCTTTATCGCAATCAAGATGCAAAGTACGATTATATACGCGATGTATTTGATACGCTTATCATCCGGGATATAAGGCAAAAATATAAGATTCGTAATCCGGCATTGATGGATAGGATCGTCGATTATCTGATGGATAATATTTCGAACCAAACATCCGCACGAAATATTACAGATGTCTTGGTTCGCAGTAACGAAGCCATTAACCATAAAACTGTTGGCAAGTACTTGGAATATCTTTGTAATGCGTTCGCATTCTATCGCTTCCGCAGATATGACATTCGCGGCAAAAAATATCTTTCCTCCAATGACAAATTCTATTTGAGTGACCACACGTTCCGATACGCGAAACTTGGTACAAGAAATATGGACTATGGACGCATATTGGAAAACATTGTAGCGATGGAGCTAATGCGCCGCGGCTATGAGGTTTACGTTGGTGTATTGTACAAAAAAGAAATCGACTTTGTTGCCTTACACAGAAGTGAAAAGATCTATATTCAGGTATCTGACAATATTAGTGACGAAAAAACTTTTGAACGAGAAGTCGATCCCTTGCTGAAAATCAAGGATGCCTATCCCAAAATGGTTATTGCAAGAACGCATAATGAAGCCTACCAATATGAGGGGATACAAATTGTAGACATCGCTGATTGGTTGAACGGAAAATGAATATTTCCCAAAACGCGAAAAAGTTTATTTTTGGGAAACAGAGAAATCCCTAATCTATGAACAAATAAAAAAGTGACCACACATTATGCGAAGAGCAATTCCGTGTGGTCACTTTTTTTATTTAAGAGTGGGCACTCTTCAATAGAGCTTTCTCAATAGCTTAACCACACGCTCTAGATAATCTGCTTTCAGTTCCAGAAATTCTCGACGCAGCTGTTCCACATCATTGGTGTGAACCGACTTATTTTCATTGCAGCGTTTTGCAATTTGGTTGATGCTGCCCGCGATGCGACCAATATAAGCCGTCTGCTCTTTAAGCACCTGAAAATCGTAATGACGCACTTCGCCCTTAACCAGCTGTTCCCGGCAATAAGCGGAGAAGTTTGTCATCCCGGCTTCCTGCATTTTTCCTTGAATAATTTGAAGCTCTGCTTCCGAAAAAAAGAGAAGTTTGCTGATCGGTCGTTCTCTGTTCTTTTTCATCTATCCGGTCCATTTCTCGTCAAAAGGGCATGGGGGATATTCCCCAAAACGGGTTTCAGGGTGTCCCTGAGCGCATCTGTGTATATACAGATGCAATGCTTGCTAACCGTCGCTCACGCTCCGGTTACCCCTGCGGGTCTCAACGGCGATGCTTGCAGCGCACTGCAAAGAGCACCGCCCCCACAAGCACCACCGGCATAAAGTCCAGCAGCAAGGAAAGCAGATCAAGCTGCTTTTCCTGCTGCTTTACAGGTTGGGAAACAATCTCTGGCACTGTGGTCGGCTGCTGCGGTGCATCCGTATTTCTGTTGTTGAAGCTGTTCGCCGCCTGCACCGTGCTGTTTTGATCTCGGCTGGGCGTGTTCATCTCGCGGTCTGGATTGGCAGTGTCCGTCACCGTCAAATGAAAGTCCACACCGTTTTCAGTAGAGAGTTCATTCTGCTCACAGCTGAATTGGTAACGGTTTTCTGCATCACCAACAACATAAGCCGAAAGAAAAGCATATTTTCCGCTCAGTGCATTTGGTTCAACAGCGGCTAACCCATTCGATTCATAAAGCTCCAAATCATAGACATCATCAGTGTACAAATTCTGCAAGTAAACTATCGCGTGTTGGGAAAAGCCAACCGGTGCGGTCAGGTATGCTCCTACTTGCGCCGGTTTTGGCTCATAGTTCTCTGGTGGCGTTTCCAGCGGTTGCAATGTGTAGTGACGTTGCTGGCCGGTCACGCTCTCATACCAGCTGCTGCCTGCCAGGGTATAAATCAGATCGTAGTGGTTTCCATCTTCCACTTGCAAAAATGTCGTTTGGTTGATTTCCTGCAAGGGATAATCCCCCAAGGTATCATACTGCACAGCAGCCGCGCAGTAATATTCTGACGGTGCAACCGTCACCGTTGCCGTGTAGTTGTTCAGCCCATCCAGAACAATAACTGTTGATTCTGTATCAGATGGGCCATTGCCAAGTGTGACAATCACAGTGCGGTTCTGCAATTGTTGCGGCAAATCCTTGACCTCCACCGTTACAGTAGCAGCATCTTCTGCATAGACTTTTGTTGCTGTACAAAGTAAAAGCGCAAAAAGTAATGCGAGAAATTTTCTCATAAAAAACACCTTTCAGAATCCCGCATAGCGGAAATAATAGCATGGTCTGCTCTCCATCCATGCGTTGGACATATTCACTGCAACGCCATAGCCATAGCAGCACTCGATCCACACACCGCTGCCAAGTGCCATCTGAACGTGCCCCTGTTCGCCGCCAGAGGCATATACCACGCGCAGATCTCCCGGCTGGACTTCAGACGGGGAAATACTTACTAGGTCTGCTGCGTTCCGATAGGCGGCTGTGCTGCCTGCGGAAAAAGGCAGGTTCTGCGCCCAATAGCAATATTGGACAAAGCTCGAACAATCCAGATTGATGCCCACGCTTGGATTGCCCGGCCCGCCGCGCAGCGAAGACGGCTGGGCATAGACAAACTTTCCTTGGCAGCTCAGGGCAAAGTCAACGACCTGTCCGCGCGCGGTGGTGGCGTCAATATTCAGGCTGTCAAATAGCTGCCGCAGTTCTTCCTCGGTCATGCCGCTGCCGGTGGCGCGGCATTTTATGCCGTCCACAATGTCATACAGTTCTTCCCAGTCCATGCGATACAGAAGCAATGCCCATTCCACATTTCCATAAGCATCTTCGCCATCTTTATACCAGCCTTGAAATCCGCTTGCGCCATTGGGCAGCGTGATCGTTTTTGTATATCGGGCGGATACTGCATTACCGGCATACTCGTTGCCGTACTGATCCTGCTTGATGATTGTCCGGGTCAATGTACCTGCATCGCAGCTTTCAGCCAGCGCTTCCAGATTGCCTGTTCCACCGTCCGCACCGTTCGGGGCTTGCGTTTCCGGGTCTGTGTAGCGGTCATATCCTGTCAGATAAATCGTGCAGTCGAGATCGTAGTGGCCGTACTGCCCATCGTTCAACTCTCCGGGGCACCAAGGTATGGCGGTTGCATTGGAGAACGTAACCTCGTAATCATCGGACACTGCATCATCACCCTCGCCAGTTATAACAGTAAAAGTGACAGTCAGTTCATCGGGGGCATAAAACCACTCATTCAGTTCGCCCTTGTACAAGTTGGCGCTTTCATCCAGCACAATATTGCCGGTGCAGTCTGCCGCACTGATTTTCCCATCAGCAACAGCGTTATATTCTTCCGGCAAATCGGAAAGTTCAGAACCCGTTGCACCATCCGGGAAAATGATAGGAAAAAAGACGGTCACATCATGTGTGCCGTCCTTTTTCCATACAGTATAGCTTTCGTTCTCCGCATGACCTTCATTCCAGTGCCACTCTGCGGCGGCATCGTACTGCCCGCAGGCATCATCGCCCTCACTGCAAGTATGCGTTTCAAGGCGATAATCCTTAACGGAAACCACTTCACCTTCGCTGCGGTAACCGTTCACGCAGCCGCCATAGCCCATGCAGGAATAAGGAGCTGACTCCCGCGCCGTCACATCCAGACCATACGCTGCCAGTGCTCGGCAGAATTTAGTAAAAGGCACATTGTCGCTGAAAGCAGACAACAGCTCTGAGCGCGGCCAGTTCTGCTGGTAATACACTGCTGCCAAGGAAATAATCTCCGCCGTGTCATTGTAGATACCGTTTGCATAGTTCCAAGTAACACCATGCTGCAAATTATTGCTGCGCTGCCCGGTGAGGGAATCGTACCCATAGGGATTGCCATTGGGGTCAACATCATTCTGGAATGCCTGATAGATGCCCTCGGTAACCGCTGCATTGCGGTAGTCGTTGATTTTCTGCACAAGCGTCTGAATGTCCTCAATACGATTCGCGCCAAACACAGAGGTGGACGTTGTGCCACTCATCTGCCCCAGCAGACTGACAATAATCAGGAACAGCAAGATGACAGCACCAATCAGGATCACTTTTCCCATAGCAATCAGATTTCGCAGCGGGTGCAGGACCACGTTGGTTATCTTTTTCAGAATGTTCCCGGTATTGGTAGCAGCCTCTTTGACCTTTCCCGGAACACTGCCGGTGAAATCATCCGTTGAAACCTGAAATGAAGATAGGTACTGCTCTGTACTGCGTAGGGTCGCACCACCGATTTTTACAACGGATTTCCCACCTTGCAGGCGCAGAACTTTTCCACCAGCTTTCAAGGCGTCTTTTGCATTGATTGTTTCATCCTTCAGGTCTTTCAGGATATTGCCAGCTTGTTTGTCGATTACAAAAGCGCTGTCCGCTGCTGCGGCCATGATATTGCCCTCTACAACAGTCTGCGCAACTGCCATGTGCAGCCCTGCATTTTGAACGGCATCCGTATCGAAGTCATCGTGATAATTCAAAGCACTGGCACCAGCTTGCAGCGGGCTTTCTATGGCATCCACAACCCGGTATGCATGAGCTTTATAATGACCGTTCTTGTGCTGGCTGCGCAGCAAATCATAATAGGCGCTGGCACGGCTGGAGCGCGGTGTATTTGTGACGGTGATAGTATTCTTATTACTTTTTTCGTCATGTAGCAGATTTTCTGTCAAGTACGCATCCGGTTCTTCATTTTCCGCACACTGTCTGGAAAATCTATTGGGTTTGCTATCACCATTTAATAGTAAATCTGTTGCTGTGTTTGGTTCTACTGTTTGCGCCTTCAATTCCTCGGCTATGTCCTCGCCGGTCTTGAAAAGTTCTGGCATTGTACCTTGCTGGGTAAATAAATCTGACATTGTTTGCTCCTGCGCTTAAAATAGCTTGTCCTTTAATGAAGTGCGGACAAAGTATTCCACACCGCTCGACACAAGGCATTTCTTGATATATACTGTGCTTATAGGGGGGTGCTATGATGACTGCAAATATAATTGAAAATGGGCAAGATCAACTCGTCTTGCTTCCTAACGAATGTCGGTTTACTGGGGACGAAGTAGTCATCAGTAAAATTGGTGAAGCTGTAATTCTACTTCCCCATAAAGGCGAGTGGTTAAATCTTCTCAATTCGTTAGAATCATTTTCTACCGATTTTCTGCAAGATGGACGCGAACAGCCCTCATTACAGGAACGCGAATCATTTTGAAATCTTATTTTGATTCCGGATTTGTATCCATCAAGCGGAAAAGCTCAGTGTCCTGCGGGAAAGTATTGTTGAAAGGCACCACCACTTTATCTGCAATCAGCAGACCGCTGCCAACCTCGGCATTTTCAATATACCGCTTTTCTTCATCGGAGATATGAAGCAGCCGTGCAATGTCGTTTGCATCGTCCGGGGCCTGATTCAGCAGCTTGATATAGCCGCAGTCGGACAGCATACGGCGGGCATCTTCGTTGTTCAGCACAGAGCGAACGTGTTGGGTAATGGAAGTCAGGATTGCGCCCCACTTGCGGGCACGGCTGGAAAGCTCGAAGTAGTAGTTCGTGCAGGCGCTGTTGCCCAGCAGGAGCTGGAACTCATCGGTGAAAATCCAAGTGCGGCGTCCCAGCACGCGGTTTCGGGTGATGCGGTTCCAAATCTGGTCCAGTACCGTCATCATGCCGATGGACTGCATACTCTTGCCCAGTTTCACGGTATTAAAACAGATGCAGTGGTTCTGCAAATCCACGTTTGTCTGGTGGGCAAACAGGTCCATTGTGCCATCCACATACATACTCAACGCCATCGTAAGCGCTTTTGCCTGCGAACCCTGCAAAGACAAATTATTGTAAAAATCATGCAGCGAGGGCATCTGCTCACGCTCCGGATGCAGCAAATATTTCTGGTATGTAATCAGCGCTGCGCGGTCCACAAGACTGCACTCTTGGGCGCTCAGCTCTTTGCTGTTCAAAACCAGTTGGCAGAAATCCCGCAGGAACTGGCTTTTCAGCTGGATAGGATTACCTTCATCGCCGTAATCTTCCGAAATATCCATCGGATTGATATGAGATTTGCTCGATGCCGAGATTTCAATCACCTCGCCGCCAAAAGCCTCGACTAGCCGCGCATATTCATTTTCCGGGTCGATGATGACCAGATCATCCTCCGGCCAGCGCAGCATGATACCTGCCATCATCTGCATAACAGCAAAGGATTTGCCGAAGCCGGTCATGCCCAGCACCATACCAGCCGGGGCAGGCAGCAGTTTTCGGTTGACCATAATCAGATTTTTACTGCGGGCGTTGGTGCCCTCATACAATCCACCGGGTTGGAACAGTTCCTGCGTAGTAAACGGCACATAGATAGCGGTATTCACTGTCAGGAGAGTGCGCTCCAGCGCCAGCCATTTCTTTCCAAGTGGTAAAACGCTGTTCATGGCAGCGCACTGCTCAAACGGGATAGGGCTGAACCGGCACGTCTGCTGCTGCACAGTATTGCAGATTTGCTGCACACGCTCGTCCAGTTCGGCATTGTTGCGGCCATAGGTGTGGATCAGGATGCAGACCTTGAAAATCTTTTGGTTATAATTGTGTAGGTTATCCAGCAGCTCCTCGGCATCCTCGATTTGGTTGGTCAGTTCATATCGCACGCCCATGTAGGCGGGCAGGTTCATGCGCACAGCATTGACCATGCCATCGCCCTTTTCTTTCTGCATATAAGCCAACTGCTTTTGAACCTGCTCAACGGCTTCGCGCTGCTCGACGGCATCTACATGAATGGAAATTGCATTATCAAAGTCTAAGTCACTGAGCAGCGAAAGCAGATTGTCTTTCATCTGCGGGGCAATATCCCGCAGATACAGCACCTTGCCATAATACTCGCCAAACTGGTAGCGGTCATTGTACACAGCGCGGGAGTCATCATGCTCCGGCTTCCAGTTGTAACCGCTGGGCGCAATAAAATCCTTGGTCATAATGGAATCCTCTGCCAGCAGCCAATCATAAGAAAATGCCATGACTTCTTCCGGGCGGGTAATACCATGCAGCAGGTTCAGGCGCTCGATACCGGAGAGCCTGCGTACAGTGCTGCCCATGCGCTTGAACAGGTTTTGGATGTCCTCGGCGCGTTTGAGGAGTCGAACCTGCGCTTTTCTGTAATCATCCTCATGCAAGCTGATAGTGATATACTTCTCCCGAATCAGTCCATTTTGCCCTTGCAGCGCTTTTTCCGATATAACGCGGTTCATTTCCTCGCTATACCGGTCACGGCTGTCACCACGCAGCGGCAGGAAAGTGTCGCGGCGGAACTCCGCTTCATCCACGCGCCGGGTCACAAGACTGATTTGCAGATGCGTGTCTGGGTCAAAATAGTTCAGGAATTCACTGTATTGGGTAAAAAGACTTTTCTGCTCTTCCTGCCGCGCCAGCTGAAAATTGACATCCGTGAATGCCATTGTCATGGAGAAAAGCCCCGGTTCCACCTCACAGATGCCGCTTTCGTACATACGCTCATATTGCAGACAGTCCGCAGCCTTCTCAGGCGCACGGCGCTTCTTAATGCTGCGGGCGCTCTGGGCGGCATTCATTTCGGATTGTTTTGCGGATCTGCGCAGCTGCTTTGACCGCTGCTTTCCTTCCTTTGCGCGCTGCTTTTTCGTCTCGGCGGCAATAGATTTCACATTCGGAATTTCTGCGAGTTCTTTTCTTTTGAACATTTCGACTCTCCTTATAGGGGCGGATCGGCACCGCTGCATTTTCGCTGTGCCATGCCCAGTAAATTTTCACGAGCTTTTCAAACGGATAACCGTCACGGTGGATAAAGCCCAGTCCCAGAAAAGGCAGCACCTCCACCATGACGATATAAGAAACGACCTGCATATCCATCCGCAGCCAGTGCAGACAGACAAAGCAGGTCGCAATCGCCAGCACCGCAGCCGCAGCAAAGCAGGCCAGCTGGCGGAGAGATAGCCCCAAAAAGAACTTTTCTCTGTACTCTGTGATTTCGAGGTTTGTTTTTGTGGCAATCATAGCTTTTTCAATCTCCAAATGGTATTAGGTCATTGCATTGGTAATGGCTTTCGTGAACTTTCCGCTCATAAACACTGCCACCAGCAGGATCACCGACTGCCCCAGCATTGCCCACGCTTGCTCCGTGATGCTGCCGCCGGTGCCCAACGAACCGGCCAGTGCCGGATAAAAGCCGATGACCAGATACAGCACTGCGCCCTGCAAGGCAACCGCGAGGTAAGATTTGAGGAAGTTCACCGCAATACCGTGCAGCTCCTGATAGCAGAGTGTGGCTATGGACAGCGATGCCATCGCATTGTAGACATACAACTCTATAAAGCGTGCTGCCACAATGGTGTTGACCACGATGTTCACAATGCGCAGCATCCAGCCCACGACCATCAGCTCCAGCGCCACCGGCATATTGCCAATGCCGCCCGGCAGCGCGGCGATGGCATTTTCAATGTCAACGGTCGTATTGACCTCGCCACTGCCGACATAACCGGATATGCCCGTAGTCACGGTGGATGCGATTTCAAAGAGTGCGTTCAGGATTTCCGTTGTATGTACCACCGCCCACCGGCAAACAACAATTTTCAGCATGACCAGCGCAATCTGCTGGATCGTAAAAGCGTTGTTGCTGCCGTTCATGGCAATGCGCTGGGTGGCATTGTACAACTCAAGAATCATAAAAAGCGCCAGCAGGGTCAGCGCCACCGGCATGACCACGCCGGTGCTTATGCTGTCAGCATAGCCCGCCAAGGTGCTGTTCCAGTCAGTCAGGCTGCTGAGCAAACCGGAATTTTGTCCCATAGAGTTGACCGTGGCAGAAATGCCCTCCAACTGGCTGCGTATTGTATCTTCAAAAATAGCGCAGCCCTCCTTTACCCGACTGTCAGCGTGCCGAAGTAGGTGGCAACCGCAATAATCAGCACACCGCCTGCCATTGCCCATGCACCGCTGCTGATACCGGGGCCGTTATGGTCTTTCAGGTTGGTGCCCAGCGTTACCGCACCAAACAGCAGCAGGAGGCCACCGGCAAAGGTGACAACATTCGAGATGAGAGTCGTAATCGTAGATACCATTTCCATTGTTCATTTCTCCGTTCAGTTGTTATTTTCGGCACAGAGCTTTACAGTCTTTACGTCCTTTACATTGCTGATAAAGTCCGCAAAAGACTGCTCTGCGCGCTTGTCATAATCGAAAAGCTTACCGCCTTCCGCTTCTACCAAATGGTAATTGGGGTGGTCTTTCAGATTGTATTTGCGTGAATAAAATGGTGCCACGCCGGAAATCATCAGCAGGCACCAGTTGCGGGGCATCGTTCGGATTTCCTCTGGGGTCATCAGCTCGCGCCCTAGCGCCTGATAGGACTTTGTATACGAGCCTTGACTGCCTTTGTTCTCCGATGTGTTCATGACTTCAATGGTTGCCTTGCCCAACGCCTTGGAGAAGAATTCCAGATTCTCCGGGTTACCGCCTGCGCCAAGAACGATCATAGAATCGCAGTTTTCATAGATGGTCGCCCAGTCATCTTTGTACTGGCTTTTCAGCTGGTTCAATGACTGGTAAATCAGGGTGCAGGCAATGTCACGGCTGCGAATCGTACTGATAAGGATTTGAAAATCCGGTATCATGCCGATGTTCGGAAATTCATCCAAGAGGAACCGCAGATGCCGTGGCAGGCGCTTATCCGGGCGATGGTCTGCAATATCCACCAGAATTTGAAAGCACTGCTGGAACATAACTGCCGCCAAGAAATTGTAAGCGGTTGTTGTGTCGGGCGTAACAACAAAGAGCGCCACTTTTTTCTCGCTGCCCAGTTCCCGCAGGTCAATCGTATCGTCCGCGCAGATATTGGCAATGGACGGAATGTTGAATGCGCTCATGCGCAGCCCCAGCGACACATTGATGCTCTGTGCGGTCTTGCCGGGAGCCATCTTATAGAGCTTATACTGCTTTGCAGCAAAGGAGTTCGGCTTGTTGATGCTCAGGTCATCAAACAGCAGGTCCAGCTGGCTTACGCTGTTAGGACCATCCCCCTGCGATTCCAGCATAAGGAGCAGCGTCATAACATTGTTCATGTTCCGCTCTTCCGGCTCCAATTCGTAGAACACATAGCCGATCAGTGCTTCCAGCAGCGCCGTCATTCCTTCCTCCCATATCGGGTCGGCGGTGCTCTTGGCGGTGGGATCTTCTTTTAGATTTTTGACAAGGTTCTTGGTGACGACCAGAATGTCATCCTCATTTTTTATGTAGGCGAAAAGGTTGTAATGATCGGATTTGTCTCGGTCTTTCAGATTGAACACCTTAACCTTGTATCCTTGAGAGAGTAGAACATTGCCATATTCCTGAAGCAACTCTCCCTTCGGATCACTGAGCACATAGTTACTGTTAAACTGCAATAGCTGCGGGCCAGCAACGCTGTAACTCTTACCGGAACCAGATGGGCCGAACACGATCACGTTCTTATTGCGGTTATAGTTATCGTTTGCCGTGACTTTCATTTTTGGAGGAAGACTCAGGCTTTCCGATGCCGTGAGCGGCAGGTTGTTCTGCGCGTTTTCATCCAGAAAAGGGGCAATATCTTCCGGGCCGCCCCATGAAGCGTTTTGTCAAGTGCTTTTTTGAGTTATTGACGCAAATTATCGTGAAAGTGCGAAAGTGCAAAGTGCAAAGGGTCTGCGTTTTGCACTTTCAGCTTGCGGGTTCGGGTGGCTGCTTCTTCTTGATGAAGTTGTACCATTGACCGCCGACACGCCTTGCGCCTAAAATGCCGCCCATGTTGCGCTTGGCGTTCTGTACCGTCCTTTCGGATATTCCGGCTTCGGCTGCGGCTTTTACAATGTCCTCACTGGCAAGCTCTTTCCCGTCTGCCAACAGGTCAAGTATCAGCCTTTCAGCCTGTTCGGTTTTGGTGGCATTGTTGCCGCCCGCGCCGGACAGCAGCTCGTCGGCGGTGATGTCGTATTCGCCTATCCACGAAAAGCCCGTTTCCGGGTCAAGGCAAAAGGCAACGGGCTTGCCCTCCGGCGCAAGGGAAGATTTGTCATGGACGATAACGCGCACATTCGGCTCCCGCTTCACGCGCCCGATCAGCAGGACGCTCCTTGCTGCGGCGCGGAAGTCGATAGAACCTAAGCCCCGGTATGCGCTCTGCCCTCCGGCAGCTTTGTTCAAGTGTCCGATAAGGATAACGGCGCACCCGGTACGCTCGGCAACATCGGCAAGGCGGCGGAAGATAGGGCGCACTTCGTTAGCCTTGTTCATGTCGGCTTTGTCGCCCATGTACGCCTGTATGGGGTCAAGGATAATCAGACGCGCCCCGTTCTGTACGATTGCTTTCTCTATGCGCTCGTCGGACAGGGTAAGCTCCCGTTTTGCTTCATCAATCACAAGCACCCGGTCAAGGTCTGCGGCGGCTTCTATCAAGCGTGGCTTGACGGTATCGCCCAAACCGTCCTCGGCGGTCTGGTAAATCACTTGGAATGGCGGCAAGGGCTTCATTCCCGGCAGCGTTCCCCCGGTGGTGCAGGCGGCGGCAAGGCGTAGGGCAAAGGTGGTCTTGCCCTCGCCGGGATTGCCCTGCACAATGGTTACTTTCCCAAAGGGAATATACGGCTTCCATAGCCATTCAACGGTCTGTGTGTCAACCTCGCTCATGCGGATAATCTCAACGGTTTCTTCCTGCGGCGGCTCTTTCAAGCCGTAGATTGCTTCCCGCAAATACTTCCCGTCTGTGATTTCTGCCCGGTGCTGCAATACCTCGTTCCAGTCCTTGTAAAGCGGCACAAGGCGGTGGACGGTCAAGCCCTCCGGCACAAGCTCCGCAAGGCGGCTGCAAGCGTCGTTTCCGGCTTGGTCGCTATCAAGGCAGAGATAGACGGTCTGAATGTCTGGACGGTCAGAGAGGAAGCGTAAGAGGGCTTTCTCGCCTACGCCGCCCAACGATAAATAGCTCTGCTTCTGCCAGCCCTTTTTGAACAGGCAGAGGAAAGATAACAGGTCAATCGGGGCTTCAAAGACAAATAATCGCTCGCCTGCGCCCCGGTAGCAGAAGTTAAAGGCTTTGTCGCTGCCTTTCACATCAAGCCGGAAGTTCCCGGCTGTGCTGCGCTGGTGGGCGTATATAGATGTTGTACTCCGTATCGGATAGCTTTTCTGTCCATATCCACACAGCGATAAAGCCTTCGCTGTTTTGTATCGGTTCAGTCTGCTTTCAATATCAGACTTGATACCGCTTCGGTTAGGATTTGCAGATATGGGATTGTCCCAACATTCTGTCGCCGTGCTGTCAAGAGAAAGCCCTATGCTCACCGCATACTCTTTTGCGTAACTTACATAAGGGCTGACATCAAATGTCTGCTTGGGCGGCTCTGTCGGTTTCGGTTCTGCCGGCTTTTCAGTCGGTTTTTCAACCGGCTTTTGTTCGGCAGTTGTCTGTTCTTTTGGCTGTTCCGTTTGTTTTTCGGGCTCAGCCTGCGTGGTTGTCTGCTTCGGTGGCTCTGCCTTTGGCTTTTCGGTTGCAGGAGTATCAGCCGTTTTTTCTTCCGCCGATTTTGTCTGTACCGTCGTAACCGTCTGACTTTCAGCGGTTGATTTGCTTTCTTCTGCCGTAATCGGTGTTTCCTCCTGAACTGCCGTGCTTTCCGGTTCTTCTGCCGTATCTTCCTGAGAATTTGTTTCGGTATTACCAGCCGGAAAAGAAGTCTCCGTTTTCGTTATCTCCTGTGCAGCTTCTTTGGCTGTGTTACCATTACAACCTACGAGGAAAATCATCAGGCAGGCAAGAACACAAGGTATCAGCCTGTTTTTCATATCCATCGCTCCTTTCTGCTTTAATCGTAATCAAAACCGGTCAAAACATCAAAGGTGCGATTGGCTGAACTTTTTATCGTAGCAGACATTTTGCTTTTGCTCCAAATGTGCGAACCCTTTTATAGACAGCTATATGTTATTAGAGATAGATATACTCAAGGGAGATAGAGTATATTTTTCAGCAGGTTAATAGCCGGTATATATAGGGGTTAGAGTGTGAGAAAGGGGGAAGGCTATCGGCTGTCACGGTCGGCTCTGCTTCGCAGAAACTTGTTGTAATGCTCCAACGCCTTGCACACAAAATCCTCCGTTTGGCTTATGGGAATATTCTTCGGGATAAGCTGTCGAACCCTGTCGCCCCTCAAAACAATTTTCTCCCTTTGGTTTGGTTTTTCCTCCGACATAATCGCTTGGATTGCTTCGGTTGTTAGCTTGCCCTCCTCAAAGAACTTTCGCATACGGATTGTTTGGTCGTGGGACGGGGTTGCGTCGTTCAGGTCGATTTCATCAACCACATCACGCTGACTGTCCTCATCGAGAAAAGACAATTCAACCGCCGGTCGCATTTTAATTCGCCCCTCGTCCACATATTCCAAAAGTTCGGGAACAAGGTTTGTAAGGCGAATATATCGCTGAATCTGCGTTTTGCTGTCATCTGATTTATCAGCTAACAACATTACAGATTTTGTTCCCACCAACTTGTCCCCCAGTGGGTCACAAGTTAAATCCGTGCGTTCTCCTTGCCTTTTCATTGCTTCCAAACGCATTTTGTAGGCATAGGCTTTTTCCGAGGGAAGTATCTGCGACCTTTGGTAGTTGCTCTCAACCATTAAAATCGTGGCTTCGTCTCGGTTCAGTTCAACGACTTCACAACGGAGCGTATCAAACCCGGCAAGCTCACAGGCTCGCTTTCGCCTGTGTCCTGAAATGAGTTCGTATCTGCCGTCCTCTTTCTGCCTTACCGTCGCCGGAGTGATTACCCCTCGTTCCTTAATACTCTCAATGAGCTGTGCCATATCCTCGTCATCACGCACCTTAAAAGGGTGGTCGGGGAAATCGTCAATCTCAGTCAAGGGAATATCTCGGATTTTTGAAAGCTTTTCTTCATCTCTCTGTTCCTGCGTAGAAAATAAGTCATCGAGCTTCGTGAGAGTGAAGTCGCTCTTTCTTCCTGCCATCGGCTAACACC
>ENA-UOJV01000952-UOJV01000952.1-human-gut-metagenome-genome-assembly--contig:-C82-NODE-952-length-36798-cov-41.557412_pt1 | contig 36798 bp, 27 predicted proteins | sample MGYA00242356_ERZ723903 | MGnify/ENA metagenome assembly ERZ723903
GCTCCGACACCGCCAGCCGCAGATTGGTCGCCACCCGGAACGCCGACAGATGGGAACACATCAATGCCGCAATGTAAATGAGGTAGGACATCACCGCAAACCCCACCGCCATCCAGCCATAATGGGGAATGTTTACCGCCTGCGCGTAGTCCGGAGCGGTCTTCAACACATCCCGCAGGATTTTCCAAATGTATACGAATGGCATCAGCGCCACCAGTGCACTGATTGCAGACAGCACCCACGAAGCGTAGGTGAAATATCGGTAGATCCCGGCATAGCTCATCAGCCGGGAAAGATCGGACTGTTTTTTCACGAAAAGACCTCCTTCAAATAAATTACCCTTTCTTTTTGTACCCGCAGTCGCAGTAGGGCCCACCGGAAGCAAGGGTGTACTGCCGCACAAAGTCGGTCACGCCGCCCGCTTCGCTCATGGTGTAGTCCAGATGGCACAGGGCGGGGGTCAGGTCATACAGCCCCAGCTCCTTCATCAGCACACAGATGCCGCATTTGGTAAAGCGTCCCTCGTAACCGCTGCCATCCGGGTATTCGTAAAACTCCATGTTCCACGAGTAAGGGTTGCGGTCGGCGGCTTTTAGATCGGCGGTTGCCTTCATAGCGGCAATATCCTTTGGGGTAAACTTGCTTTTTCCGCTTTCGCGGCAAAACCACTGCATGGGCTTTGTCATCATGGATCTTGCGTAGTAATCCGTCAGCCTGTCCACCTCCGGGCGCTGCGGCATAGAAAGAATGAACGCTCCGATCATGGCGCAGTTGACAAGATTCATTTTGAAACGGTCAGCTTTTTCGAACTCCGGCAGCCTGCGGATGATCTGCTGATATTGCGGCTTCGCCTTTTTCGTGATGGCTTTTGCGGTAGCTGCATCATAGCCCAGCACAGCGGTCAGCTGCTTTTGAAAGGAGCCAGCAAACAGCACCCACATCCCAAAGGGCATTCCGGCATACTTCATCGCAGATACCTCCCGGCTTCCGCTTCCAGTGCCTGCCACACCGGGTAGGCTACGCCGTTCGCATCGAAAAATTTCTTGAGATCCCGGTTCAGCGCACTCATTTCATCGATGGCGTTCATTGCGTGGTCGGAGGCGCAGAGCTTGCCCAGCGAGGTGGCACACATCAGCTTGAAAAAGCGCAGGCAGGTCTTGCGGTATTTCTCCCCTTCAAAGTCTGCATCCTCCTTGGGCAGAATGGTGTGCCCGGCATCTCGGATGGCGCGGTATCCCTCGATGTTGGCATCCAGCACACGGTTCAGGTACGCGGTATCTCCCCTGAGCTTTTTCAGGTCGCCGTCTGTCTTATAGCAGGCGAAGGCCGCAGGCATCACAAACGCGGCATGGCAGAGCAGATAGTCCTCCATGTTCGGCTCGTAAACAACCTTATATTTTGTGCCGTGGAAGATGCGCCCGATCAGCTGTTTATTGGAGATTGCACCCGGCAGCTGTCCGATGGTGATCTTTTTCAGGTCGATGGAGACCACCCGGTCAGCCTCCCGATGCCCGGCAGAAAGCGCAAAGGCAAACAGGACGTTCTTTTCCGGCAGTGCCGCCGCCAGCGCCCTCGCCTGCACATTGTTCCCCACAAAAACGATGTTCTTCGTCCGGTTCGCCCGCAGCGTGTCCAGAACGGAATCCAGCTGTGTATAGCGCAGGACCACAAAGATCACATCGTACATTGCATCCGGTGCAAGTTCAGTCACCACCGGAATGCGGCTGACCGAGGTGCGGAGCGAAAATTTGTCCTTGATCCGCAGCCCGTTCTGCTTGATCTCCGCAGCCCAGTTCCCCCGCGCAAGCAGAGTGACATCCTTTCCGGCGCGCAGCAGATTTCTTGTCAGATTGCACCCCAGAACGCCTGCACCGTATACCAGAATTTTCATTGATTGCCTCCAAATCTGATCTTCACGATCTGCATTTTCATCCCGTTATCCCCGACCTTTGCAAGAAAACGAAAAAATCCGCTGACGGACGGGTCTTTCAAATCGTTGTAGCCCAGCATATAGCCCCGGCTGGATACTTGCAAACGGCTGTCCCACTCGCCAATCTCCTTGGGAGCATCCGAAACCGCGAAATACGCGCCCACATCCTTGATTTTTGCCGTCCTGAGCCACGTTTTGGCAATCATCTTCACCGCCGTGCGGTTGGCGGCATCAAACACCAGCACCCCGCCAGGGAAAGCGTCCGCCATCCCCTGCACCAGCGCCCGAACCTGCTCCGTCAGGAAGTAATAGAACACCCCGGAGGCAAAGAACACCGCCCCGCCGGAGGCATCGATCTTGTCAAACCATGCGGGGTCTTTCAGGTCGCAGGGGATGTTTTGCTCCCGCTCCCCGGCAGGCAGCAGCTGCTGCCGCAAGGCGATCACATCCGGAAAGTCCAAATTGTAGATCTTGCATCTGCCATTGTCGCAGGCTCTGCCGGTGTTATCCAGCCCGCAGCCCAGATTGACTACCGCTGCGCAGGGGTGTTTTTTCAGGTACGCCTGCACTTCAAAGGCAAGGTCATTCTGCCGCATGGCGACCTCCAGCGCACCGAAACGCTGCATCAGGCTGCGGGAATTTTTCTCTGCCTCTGAAAAGTCATAGTCGATTTGGTCGATCAATCGCACCGCTGTTTCGTCCCTGTAAAGGTTCGGGTACAGTTCCGAACACAGCTTTCGGGAATACAGCGGGAGGATCAACGTCTCCTGCACGGTGTTTTTCTCAATTTTGTATTTCATGGGTTCCTCCCTAGTGAATAAAAACCATCATAATTGCGGCCAGCACCGCCGCTATGACCGCCATGCCTACCGTGCCAAAAAGCCATTTTTTCTGCTTGTCTTTTGCAGTAATGTAGGGCTTCAGATCCTCTGTTCCGGGAATCGTCCATGCGTTCGTGTGCCCCACCCAGTAGCCATCGATCAAAAAGCGGTCAATGAGATTCATAACGGACAAGATGACAAGCAGCTGCCAGAAGCCCGCCGCAAAGCCTTTCGCACCATTTATCCCATAGACACAGACCAGCACATAGCCGATATAGCCGGGAATGCAGACGGCTTTGAAAAGTAGAGAATTGCGCTTGATTTTCTCGTGTGTTGTAAGTCCCAGCTTCACGCACCGCTGCTGCACCGCCGGGCTATAAAGATGCACCATCCCAACCGCCCCCTTGCGGATGCCCACGGCGCAAACAAGAACCAGCAGAACCCCCAGCCCAAAGCCTTCCCAAATCGTTTGTAAAACCATCCCTGTTCTCCTCATTCTGCTTTCCGGCAGACGAACCATGCCATGCTCTTCACTGTTCCAAGTGTTACGGCTGCGTACCGTTTTTCCAATCGTTTCTTCAAACTGACGGTCGTTTCGTAGGGCGGCGTGAAGAACCCCGTCTTTTCATAAACGTGCCGGACGAACCAGCCCGTCCGTTTCTGCTCGCCCTTTACATAGAAGCAGCCGCAAAAGATGCCTCCGGGTTTTAAGACCCGAAACACTTCCCGATAAGCAGCCTCCTTGTCCGGGAATGCGTGAAAGCCGTTCAGCGACAAAACAATGTCAAATGCAACGTCCGTAAAGGGCAGCGCACCCACATCGCCCTGCTGAAAGGTTACGTTGTTCAGATTCAGTCGGTTTGCCTTTTCCTGTGCCCGCCCCATCATATCCGCCGAGTAATCGAGGCAGGTAATTTCCGCTTCGGGCAGCGTCTTGTAAAGCGGCATGGTCAGAATGCCAGTTCCCACCGGCACTTCCAGCAGATTGCCGGAGAAATGTTCCCGGATGCCGGACAGCGCCTTTTCCAGATAGGCATCGTTTTCTGCCTTGTTCATATCCCACACCAGGCGGCACACTGATTTCCCGCTCAGGGTAGAGCAGGTAATCATGCCGTCATAAAAATTGTTCCCGCCTGTCAGATGATACGCGCTGCCAATAGCTTGTTTCCGATCCATGCTTTTTCCTCCAATACCTTCGGTCTTTCGTAGGAAGCGGTCATTGGGACTTGTATTTTCGCCCATAAGTTAGATATGGCTAACTTATGGGCTTTGGAAAAGCCGCATCTCTGCGGCCTTCTTCAATTTTATTATACTGCTCTTTCGTCTGTTTTGCAATGGTATAGGATATATTGTTTTGCGCTTGGATACAAAATAGAAAGCTTTGTATAATAAGGGCATTTTGAAATTGCAGGCAGTACTCACTCCATCGGGAAATATGCCGCCGCTGTAAACGCCCCCTCGGACAGGCTGTGTTCAAACCGGCCGCCGTGTAAGCGGAGCATCTGGGCGCAGTTCTGCAAGCCCAGACCTGTGCCGGGTTTGGCATCCGGGCGCACGGTGTTGCTGACGATGAGTGCCAGCTCTTTATCCCGCGCAAGCAGTGTGATTTTTACAAGCTGAGTGTGGTCGCCATACAATGGCAAACGCTGATGACCACTCCCGTCGGCGTTCGCATTTTGTCTTTTGTTTCCCGGAGGTATTTCCAGATGAAAAAATCCAACTGTTTTTGCTATCGCATCCTGCCCATTGCCCTGTGCGCCGCCATGCTGGGCGGCTGCGGTGCCTCTGCTGCATCCTCTTCGGCCATGGAGAGTGGCGTTTTCACGGACAGCGCGCCGCTCAAGGTCATGGTCAGTTTTTACCAGATGTACGATTCCTCGATGCCGGATTCGATTACGGAAATGCTGTCCGGCCCGATGAAGCTTGTGATGAGCCTGATGGGCGGCAGCGGCAAGCCGAAGGCCGGCTGCGAAATCAAGACCCAATACTGCACGGCCATCCCCATCGGCACTGCGCTGGCGCAGAGCTTTGACCCTGCATTTGTGAAGCAGTGCGGCGACATTGTCGGCGAGGAGATGGAGCGCTTCGGCGTGCATCTGTGGCTTGCCCCAGCGCTGAACATCCACCATTCGATCCGTTGCGGGCGCAATTTTGAGTATTACTCCGAGGATCCGCTGGTGTCCGGCAAGATGGCAGCGGCCATGACGCGCGGTGTACAGGCACACAAGGGCTGCGGCACAACCATCAAGCATCATGCCGCCAACAATAAAGAGTACAACCGCACCCGCAACAACAGCATCGTTTCCGAGCGTGCCATGCGTGAATTCTACTTAAAGGGCTTCGGCATCTGCGTGCGGTAGTCCCAGCCCAAGGCCGTTATGACGTCCTACAATCTGCTCAACGGCACCCACACGGCGGAAAATCGCGGTCTGATCATGGACATTCTCCGTGCCGAGTTCGGCTATGAGGTCATCGTCATGACCGACTGGGTCACGCCGATGACCGGAGACGCACGCTCTGCCAACCGCGACTCGCAGGCACAGTATGTGGCTGCGGCAGGCGGTGATTTGTTTATGCCCGGCAACGAGGGTGATTATGACAATCTGCTGCAGGATATCGACAGCGGCGCAGTAACGCTGGAGCAGGTAAAAATCAATGCCTCCCGCGTGGTCAGAACGGTCCGGGCGCTGACACAAGAATAAAACAAAAAAATCTCTGCCAGACTTGATGTTTGCCTGGCAGAGGTTTTTTGGATAAGCATTTACTTTTCGCGGTACTCCATCGGGGTTTGGCCTGTGACTTCCTGAAAAATCCGGCTGAAATAGTTGCGTGTGCTAAAAGAAAGTGCAGCGGCAATGTCCTGCACGGTCTGGTTGGTGCTTTTCAGCAAAACTTTGGCGCGCTCAATCTTGGCAAATTTTATGTAATCTGTCACGCTCAAGCCCGTTTCCTCCTTGAATTTGTGGGTCATATAATATTCCGTATAGCCCACCAGCGCTGCAATATCTGCAGCGCGTATTTTTTTATCGAGATTCATCTCAATATAGTCCACGCACTTTTGCACCTGCTGGCTGAGATGCGGGTTGGTGCGGCATTTATGCACGCGCCGGACAAAGTCGTCATACATCATAAGGCCGAGTGGTTCAAGATCATCCAATGTTTTTGCATTTTCAGCGGATTGGATATAGCTGTCCCCCAGCGCGTAGGCTTCCTCCGGCGAAAGCCCGCCCTCGATGGCGGCACGGCATACCAGCGAGGTAAACACAATAATGCTTGTTTTGCTCTGACGCAGGGCATCATCGCTGCGCACCGGCACACCCGCACTGATTCCCATGCTGGCGGAAAGTGCCTGCTTATAGTTCAAGTCGCCGGTGCGCACCATCTGCAGAAGTCCCTGCTCTGCCATCCAGACCTTGTGGCGGTCATGGGCAGGCTGCTGCACTGTATTGCGTACCTGTGCCAAAGACTCGCTGTTAATGTCGCCCATCGTAAGGTGGTTGCCGGTCAGACAATAGTGCATCATCAGGGCGTAGCGGTGCAAAACCGTGCATTGCAGCACGGGGACGGTTTTCAACGCCTCGTACAGCTGCATGGTCCATGCCACGCTCGTTTCCAGACGGTTATAGTATTGCAGCCCCTGCTCGATCCCGCGCAGCGAAACATCCTGATAAAACACCGGCCCGATGACCCAGGCGCGTTTCAGCGCACTGCCATCCTTTTCAAAGGCCGCCGCCCATGTCATGCCAATGGCCGTGCCGAGCGTAACCGGCGTTGTGTGCCGGCTGCCGTAGTCCAGCATTTTTTTCTTACAGCCGAATAAGTCAAATGCGCCGGAGAGGAACCCCGCCTCCGGGCAGTTGCTCTGCAGCAGGCTGCCATCGGCATTATAGCACCATGTATAAATGTTGCCGCCGCACTGGATCAGTTCAGAAAACAGCTCCATATTTTGAAAAACATCCATCGCATCACCCTCTTTTTATACCAGTATACCACAAAAAAGTGGCTGCCGTGCAGACAGCCACTGCTATTTTTATGCGTTGGCGTATCCGCCCAGTACCGCAAGGCTGGGCTTCGGGGTGCGTTCCATCGTTTCGCGGTTCACAGCAATCAGGCCAAAGTTCATGGCATAGCCCTTCTGCCACTCAAAGTTATCCATCAAGCTCCAGTGGAAGTAGCCCTTGACGGGGATGCCGTCGGCGATGCAGTTTTGCACACCAGTCAATGCGGCCTCGATAAACGCCACGCGGCGGGTATCATCGGCGGTAGCAATGCCGTTTTCGGTCACGATCAGATCACCGTGGAAATCCTGCGCCACCTTGCGGATGACATTTTCCAGTGCCTGCGGATAAAACTCGTAGTCCATCTGGGTCAGCTCGGCCCCCTGCGGGGCGGGCAGCTGCCCCTGCGCACCGTACAGCGTGCGGGTGTAGTTCTGCACGCCGAGGAAGTCATCCTCTTTAATATAAGGAAGATAGTGGGTGAACTCTTCCTCCCATGCGGCGGCGGCAAAGCTTTCACCGCCCGGCTGGGCCTGCAGGTCATGCAGCGAGAGGGTCAGACCGACCTTGACCTCGGGGCAGATCGCCTTGATGGCCTCCCGCGCGGCGGCATGGGCGCGCAAAACCAGCAGATCACCCTCCGGTGTGCGCTCGCTGACGAAAATTTTCGGCTGCGGCGTACCGAACACGGCGGCGTTTTCAGCGGCAGCGTATTTCATGTTCTCCATCATCTTCTGGAAGTTCATGCCGACCTGCACGCTGCCCTCGGCGGATTTGCCCGCGTTGGCGGCAGCCTTGGCGGCCTGCTCTGCCATCAGGCGGAACCGCTTGGAGATTGCCGCCAGCTGCAGACCCATATTCGCCTCATTGATGGTGCAGACGTAGTGCAGCTCACTGCCCAGCTGCTCCATCACATAGCTGACATAGCGCTTGAAGTATTCGACCGTGCTTTCAGCCTCCCAGCCGCCCTTGGCAATCAGCCATTTGGGGCTGGTGAAGTGCAGCAGCGTAACAACGGGTTCCACACCGTGCGCCTTGCAACAGGCAATGACCTTACGGTAATGCTCGATTTCAGCAGGATCAAACTGGCCCTCCTCCGGCTCGATGCGCGCCCACTCAATGGAAAAGCGATAGGCGTTCAGCCCGGCGTCTGCCAACAGCTTGATGTCCTCTTCATACCTGTTATAATGGTCGCAGGCAATGCCGCTCGGCTCGGTAAAGCTGGTGTGGGGCAGTTGCTCCTGCGCCCAGTAGTCGGAATGGATGTTGTTGCCCTCGACCTGATGGGCGGCAGTGGCCGCGCCGACAAAGAAGCCTTTTTCAAATTTCTGCATGATTTTCTCCTTACCTGTATTGTCTAAAGCAAATCAAGAAACTTCTGTACTTGTATCATAACATAACAAGCGCAAGCCACGAGGGCATTATTTAGTAAAGCAGGACAGTATTTCGTGTTATTTGAAATAATGCATGAATTTTTGTTCCTCATCTGCTGATTTTTATCCCCTGCTGCCGTTTTGCTTTTGGTATAGTGGTGTCAGTGAGAAAAGCTACTGCGGAATTATTCTAGGAGGAAAACAAAATGTTCAAAAAGAAACCCACAGCTTCAGAAGTTGACGGCGTACAATATCGCCGCGCTAAGCTTTGGCAAATCATCTGCTATGCCTGCAACGGCCTTGTCGGTATGAGCGTCTATTCCCTCATCGGCATGGCGAGTTATTCCGCCAGCATCGGCTACGGCATCACGACCGCTGCCGTCGGCATTATCCTGACCTGCTCCCGTATTCTTGACGGCATCACCGATCCCCTGCTCGCCTTTGTGTATGACCGTGTCAACACCAAGTTCGGCAAGCTACGCATTTTGCTGGTTGCGGGCTATCTGATTGAGGCGCTCGCCCTGTACGGAATGTTCACCGGCTTCTCGTCCAAGGGGCTGGGGCTGCCGGTATTCACCCTGCTGTACATTGTCTACATCATCGGCTACACCATCACCAACATGACTGCGCAGACCATCCCCGCCATCATGACGAATGATCCGCGCCAGCGCCCGACCATCGGCGTATGGACAACCGCCTTCAACTATCTGGTGCCGATGGCAATGTCGATGATTTTCAACGTTGTGCTGCTGCCCAAATGCGGCGGCACCTACAACCAGGCTTTCCTGACTGCTGCCTGCAATATGACGCTGCTTGCCGCGGGTATCGGCACCGTTTTGGTCTGTCTGGGCGTTTCTGCCTACGATAAGCCGGAAACCTTTGTCGGCACCAAAAAGTCCGAACCGCTGAAAATGTCCGACATTGTCGAGGTTCTCAAGCACAACAGACCCCTGCAGTGCTACATTGCCTCCAACGCTTCTGACAAGCTGGCACAGCAGGTGGCCAGCCAAGCCATCATCAACACGCTGTTCAACGGTATTTTGATCGGCAATATGGGTCTGGCCACCATTCTGACCGTCATCAGCATGGTTCCCTCCATCTTCTTTGCGGCGTTCGGTGCCAAGTATGTCGGCAAGCACGGCAGCAAAAAGGGCATCGTCACTTGGACCTATGTCAGTATGACCATCACCGCCGTGCTGGTTCTGTTCTTTATCTTTGGCGACCCCACGCAAATCGGCGTTATGGGCAGCCCCTCCATGATTCTCTATGTGGTGCTGACCCTTTTGCAGAACGGTTCCAATATGTGCATCACCACCTCCAACACCTCGTATATGGCGGATGCCATCGACTTTGAGCTGGACCGCAGCGGGCGTTATATCCCCGCCGTTGTTTCCGGCACCTACAGCCTGGTCGATAAGCTCATCACCTCTTTTGCCGCCGTCATCGCAACCGGCGCTGTGGCGCTGCTGGGCTACACCACCACGATGCCTCAGCCCACCGACCCTTGCACAAGCGCGATTTTCTGGATGACGCTGAGCCTAAAGTTCGGTCTGCCGCTCATCGGCTGGGTCATCACCTTGATTGCCATGCGCGAATGCCCGCTGACCAAGGAGGAAATGGTCAACGTCCAAAAGCGCATTGCCGAGAAGAAGGCCGCTGCGCAGTCCGAGTTCTATAAAGAACAGCTTCAGTAAGCCCATTATCCAAAGCCGAAAGGGTTTGCATCCCTTTCGGCCCTTTGAAGTTAAGGCCACACATAAGGAGTCATTTTATGAGCAAGACAATTCTTTTGAACCAGAACTGGATTTTTTCCAAAGAAGGGCACGATGAACCGGTCACCCTTCCCCATACTTGGAACGCCGTAGACGGTCAGGACGGCGGCAACGACTACTACCGCGGCACCTGCACCTATACCCGCACGCTGGAGAAACCGGAGCTGCCCGACGGCGGCCGCGCGGTTTTGCAGTTTGACGGCGTGGCTATGACTGCAGTTGTCAGTCTGAACGGTGAGAAAGTGGCCGAGCACAAGGGCGGTTATTCGACTTTCCGCGTGGACATTACCGATGCCCTGCACGATGGCGCAAATGAGTTGATGGTTTCCGTTGACAACAGCGACAATGATACCGTCTACCCGCAGAAGGCCGATTTCACCTTCTACGGCGGCATTTACCGCGATGTAACGCTGCATGTTGTGCCCGCTGCACACTTTGCCCTTGCTGAAAACGGTGCCGTACCCATCAAGGTAACGCCCGTTGTAACTAACCTCACCGAGCACCGCTGTGAGGTGACTGTTGAGGCGTTCGTTGTCGGTGCGCAGAGCGTCAACTTCACGCTGGATGGCCAGCAGACGAGCGTTGCCGTCAAGGACGGCAACGCTAGAGCCGTGTTCACGCTGGAGCATGCCCGTCTGTGGGACGGTCTTGATGACCCGTATCTCTACACCGTGACTGCGCGGCTGGACAACGGCGAAACCGAGACTGCCCGCTTCGGCTGCCGCAAGTTTGAAATTGACCCGCAGAAGGGCTTCATTTTGAACGGCCGCCCCTATCCCCTGCGCGGCGTCTCCCGCCATCAGGACCGCAAGGGTGCGGGCGTAGCCATCACCAAAGAGATGATGGAAGAGGATATGGCGCTGATCCTTGAAATGGGCGCCAACACCATCCGCCTTGCCCACTACCAGCACGCGCAGGCGTTCTATGATCTGTGCGACGAAAAGGGTGTCGTGATTTGGGCGGAAATTCCCTACATCACGATGCACATGCACAACGGGCGCGCCAACACGCTGACCCAGATGGAAGAACTCATCGTCCAGAACTACAACCACCCCTGCATTGCCGTATGGGGGCTGTCCAATGAGATTACCGCCGCATCGGCTGTCAATGAGGAGCTGCTGGAAAACCACCGCGCCCTCAACGATTTGGCACACAAGCTCGACCCAACTCGCCCGACCACAATGGCGAATGTCTTTATGCTGGAAATCACCAGCCCGATTCTGGAAATTCCAGATGTGAACAGCTATAACCTGTATTTTGGCTGGTATCTGGGTGAGCTTGACCAGAACGACGACTTTTTTGACACCTACCACGCCAAATATCCCGACCGCTGCATCGGTTTTTCGGAGTACGGCGCGGACGCCAACCCCGCCTACCAGAGCGCCCACCCCGAAAAAGGCGACTATACCGAAACCTACCAGTGCGTCTACCACGAGCATATGGCAAAAATGATTGCCGACCGCCCGTGGCTGTGGGCGACCCATGTCTGGAATATGTTCGACTTTGCCGCCGACGGGCGCGATGAGGGCGGCAAAAACGGCGAAAACCAGAAGGGACTTGTCACCTTTGACCGCAAAATCAAGAAGGACGCCTTCTACCTGTATAAGGCCTACTGGAGCAAGCAGCCCTTTGTGCATACCTGCGGCAGCCGCTATGTGGACCGCACCGAGGATGTGACCGAGGTCAGAGTATACTCCAACCTGCCGGAGGTTTCTCTGTACAAGGACGGTCACCTTGTCGAAACGAAAAAAGGCGACAAAGTGTTTGTTTTTAATGTGCCTATTTCCGGCAAGCACAGCATTGAGGCACGCGCCGATAGCTATTCCAGCGTGATTCTGGTCAACAAGGTTGCCGAGCCGAACCCTGCCTACGCAATGTCGAACCGTCAGGTCGTGAACAACTGGTTTGACGGCGAGCTGGACGAAACCTGCTGGAGCGTCAAGGACAATATGGCCGCAGCCATGGCAGATGCCAAGGTGGGCCCCGTTTTGAAAGCCATTACCGACAAGGCGGCTGCTGCCCGCGGTGATGTCGCCGCCGCCGTCAAGGACAACCCCGCGCTGGTTGCCATGATGGAGCGCGCCATGCAGCGTATGACTGTGGAGGGAATGCTCAAGCAGGCCGGCGCAGATGCCGAGAGCATACGCCAGCTGAACCGCGTTTTGCAGGGCATCAAAAAGGATGTGTAATACGATGAAAACCTACTGCAACCCCTTGGATCTGGGCTACCGCTACCAGCACATGAAAGAGGGTGAGCGCATCGCAGGCTTCCGCGAGGGCGCCGACCCGACGCTGGTGTATTTCAAGGGCAGATACTACCTGTTTGTCTCGATGTCGGCAGGGTTCTGGTATTCGGACGATCTGCTGCACTGGGATTTCCACGCCGACCCCGATTTGCTGATTTACGACTACGCACCCGATGTGCGTCAGGTCGGCGAGTATCTCTATTTTTCTGCCAGCCGCAAGGGGCGTAACTGCCCGATCCTGCGCACGGCGAACCCGCTGACCGAGCCGTTTACCGAGGTCAGCGCCCCGTTCTCCTTTTGGGACCCCGATATGTTCTGTGACGATGATGGGCGCGTGTATTTCTACTGGGGCTGCTCCAACATGTCCCCCATCTGGGGCGTGGAGCTTGACCCCGAAACGATGACGCCCATCGGAGAAAAGAAAGAACTGATCTTCGGTCGTGAAAACGAACTGGGCTATGAGCGCCCCGGCAACAACGGCATTGTGGATAAAGAGTCCAGCGTGCTTTACAAATCCATGAAGCCGTTCTATAACGAGGCAACCGGTAAGCTGGAGCTGCCGCCCCAGATGGCGCAGGTACCGGGGCTGAACGCCGAAGTGCTGACCGCCATGTTCAACGCCGTCAGCAAGCCCTATATCGAGGGCGCGTTTATGACAAAGCACAACGGTATGTATTATCTGCAATACGCCTGCCCCGGCACACAGTACAACACCTACGCCGATGGTGTGTACACCTCCAAGTCCCCGCTGGGACCGTTCACGCTGCAAAGCTCCAACCCGTTTTCCTCCAAGCCGGGTGGGTTTATGACGGGTGCCGGACACGGCAGCACCATTGCCGACAAATACGGCAACTACTGGCACGCATCCACGATGCGCATTTCGGTCAACCACGACTTTGAGCGCCGCGTGGGGCTGTTCCCTGCCGGGTTTGATGCGGACGGCGTGCTCTACTGCAACCAGAATTTTGCCGACTACCCACATGAGATTCCGGCAGGCAAATTTGACGCCGCCAGCCAGCAGCCCAAGTGGATGTTGCTCAGCTACCGCAAGGCCGTGACGGCATCCTCCACCGCCGAGGGCAGCGATCCGGTGAATGCCGTGGACGAGGATTGCCGCCGCTGGTGGAGCGCAGGCAGCGACCGGCCCGGCGAATGGCTGTGTGTGGATTTAGGCCGCGACTGCGATGTGCGGGCGGTTCAGGTCAATATGACGGACGAAGCACTGGCGGTGGACTTTCCTGCCGACAGCTACGGCGATGACCGCAAGACCCGCCACATCGAAACCCGCCCGCAGATTTCGCATTATACCGTGGAAACCAGCTTGGACGGCAAGGTGTGGACGCTGCGCGAGGATGTCGCCCGCGAATGCTCCAACGGCTACTATGAGTATGCCGATGGCATCCGTGCGCGGTATATCCGCGTGACGGGCGGCGAGTTGCCCTACGGGCAGACCTTGCGCGTCAGCGGGCTGCGGGTGTTCGGCAACGGCGAGGGCGACCGCCCTGCCCAAACCGACGCCAAAGCCGTGCGCGTGGATGCGTTGGACGGTAAAATCAGCTGGCAGCACCTTGAAAACGCGCAGGGGTGCAATGTGCGCTACGGCATTGCACCGGATAAGCTGTACCAGAGCTGGCTTGTCTATGATGCCGATGAGGTCACGCTTTCCACGCTGATGGCCGGGCAGACCTATTATGTCTGCGTGGACAGCTTCAACGAAAACGGCATCACAACGGGAAAAATCATCAAGATGGAGGGCTGAACCATGCCCACAAAAGCAGTCCAGCAGTTTATGCTGGGAACCGTTTTAAGCAACGAAAGCGAGGCGCGCCAGACGCTGGCCGCCATGAAAGCCGCAGGCTATGACGGCATTGAGCTGTGCGGGTTTATGATCCACCCCATCGGCTTTATGGTGCGGCTGCTGACCAAGGCGGCGGGCATGCCCGTAGGCAAGGGCGGCAACCTCGACTGGCACGCTTTGGTCAAAGAAGCGGGGTTGCAAGTCGTCAGCCTGCACACCGATTTAGGTTCTCTGGAGCGCGATGCCAAAGCGGTGGCGGACGAAGCCAAAGGCTTTGGCACTAAGTATGTCGTTATTACCGGCATGTACCGTTTTGATTACGGCGATGAAGCCACGATGCACGATCTTGCCGCACGGCTGAACAAGGCGGGCGCGGCGCTGAAATCCGAAGGTGTGGAGCTGCTCTACCACAACCACAACTGCGAGCTGCGCCATGTAAACGCCGAAAAGCGTGCCTACGACATTTTGCTGGAGGAAACCGACCCGCAATTCGTCAACTTTGAGTTTGACAGCTACTGGTTTACCGAGGGCGGCGCGAATGCACTTGCGTGGATGCAGCGTCTGGGAACCCGCATGAAGCTGTGGCACATCAACGACCGCGGCACCCGCCTTACGGGCAGCGCCGTGACGCCGATTCTGAAAACCGACAGCATGGAGCTGGGCACCGGCAATATGGACCTCGACAGCCTGATGGCACAGGCGCTTTCCGTCGGCGTGGATGCCGTGATTCTGGAAAGCCACCGCAACTGGGTGGATAACTCTCCCATCAAGAGTTTACAGCTCAGCGCGGAATATCTCAAACAGCATTGCTAAACTTCAATCCCCTGCCCGAAAGGACAGGGGATTTGTTTTTCCTGCGTTGAAACTCGGTTTTTTGTGTGATATACTTAGGGCAGAAAATTGGAATTTGTAATGGAGGTATTTATATGAAAGAAATTAAGATTGAGTTATTGGGTATTGCAACAATACTTTTAGGAATTACTTTGACAACAAACAATTTCTTTGGATATATTCTTGGTGCTCTTGGATTTGGAGTCACTGTAGTTGGCTGTTTTCTAAAAGATAAAGATAGATAAATTCCAGTTTATCAAAAACAGCGCCTGCCCTGCCGTAAGTTTTACGGCAGGGCAGGCGCTTTCTTCTTATACTGTGTGTTTTCCGGGGGCAAGGGTCAGCTTGCGTCCATCGGGCAGGGTGACATCGGCGGTCAGGTTGGCGGGGATCTCAAACTCATAGGTCACCGCATCGCCGTCATACCGCCAACCGCTTACAATGCGCCCGGCCGGGGAATCGTAGGCAGCCTTGGCGCTGCCCAGCGATTTATCCGGCGTCGGGGCAATCGTCAGTACGCCGTCCGCGTAATGGATGCCGCACACGCCGCCGAACAGCCAGCCGCAAATTGCGCCGTAGCTGTAATGGTTCAGGGATTCGTGGGGCTTGCCGTTTTCGTCAATGCCCGTCCATGTCTCCCATACGGTAGTCGCACCCTTGCCGACCTCATACAGCCAGCCGGGGGCGTCGGGCTGCAAAAGCAGCTTGTAGGCAGTGTCCGTATAGCCGTATTTTGCCAGCACATCGCACAAAAACGGCGTAGACAAAAAGCCCGTGTTCAGGTGGCAACCGTTCTCGATGACCATTTGGTTCAGCGTTGCGGCAGCCGCTTTGCTTTCGTCCTCACCCAGCAGGGCAAAGGCAATGGCACGGACATACTCACACTGGCGGTCAGAGTGGATTACGCCGTTCTCGGTAAACGCCGCGCGGTAGGCTTTTACCGCGTTGGCGGCGGTGCCGCGGTAGTTGGCGGCATCGTCCGCCTTGCCCAGTGCATCCGCTACTTCCTCCAGCAAGCGCCCGGAGTATGCCAGATACGCCGTACCCACGCTCTTGCGCGGGTTCATCATCGCCTGCATGGGGGTGATGTCCGGCTCGCACCATTCGCCGTAGTCCATGCCGTTTAAAACGGTGAACTTGGCGTAATCGCCGCCCTGCTGCTCATCGGTTGTCTGCTGTGCGCGCCCCAGCAAAAAGCCGTACCAGCGCTGCATCATCTCGTAGTTGTCCGCCAGAATTTTGCGGTCACCCGTGCGTTTGTACAGGGCATACGGCACCAGAATCGCCGCATCGCCCCACCCTGCCGACATGCAGAGCATCGGGGTCATATAGCCGGGGCGGGCGTTCGGCGGGGCAATGTTCGCCATACGCCCGTCCGGGTACTGGTTCAGGCGGCACTCCGCCAGCCATTTTTCCGCCACGGGGTAGCAATCCATCAGGGTCAGACCGGTTTCAATAAACACGCCCATATCCCCTGTCCAACCTGCGCGTTCGCGGGTCGGGCAGTCGGTGGGGATATCGCAGAAGTTGCCCTTCTGGCTCCAGATGCTGTTTTTGACAAGCTGGTTCACCGCGTCATTTCCGCAGGTAAACGCGCCCGTCACCGCCATGTCAGAGTAGACGGCGTGGGCGGTAAACACGGCATCGGTCAAATCGGCGTCGGTTTCGACCTTGGCGTAGCGGAAGCCCATGATCGTAAAGTGGGGCTTGAAGTGGTTTTTCCCCTCTTTGCAGACAAGCTCCATCATTTGAGCCGTGCCGCCCTCCTTGTGGCGGTTGCGATCTTGGAAGTTTTCTTGGGTAAAGTTGCCGTTTTCGTCCAGCGCTTCGCCGCAGGTCAGCTTGACCTTTTGCCCGGCGCGGGCGGTCAGCGTCATCTCCACATAACCGGCGATATTCTGCCCAAAGTCCAGCACGGTTTCGCCGTTGGGCGTTTGCAGCAGCTTGCCGAGGAAGGCTTCGTGTTCCAGAATCGGCACGGTATTCATACCGGTGATGGGCAGATCATCACGGTAGGTGCGCACACCGTGCCAGCCGGTCAGTTCGCCCTCAAGCCGTGCATCGTAGACCTCGCCCTGCTGCATATCGTTTTGGCGGATCGCCCCGCATTGCGTTGCCTGCATCGTGCCGTCAGAAACGCAAACGGCTTGGCCGTCCACCTCCAGCTGAAACAGCACGCCCAGGGTATCACCGAACAAATCACGGTCGCCGTCCACACCGCCCGTGCTGCGGTGCCAGCCATCACCGAGAGCAATTAAAAGCTCATTCTCGCCCTCGTGCAGCAACGCGGTCACATCGTAGGTCTGCGCACCAAGATGCTTGTTCCCGGTAAAGCTGCCGGGAGCCAAAACCATATCACCAACGCGCACGCCGTTCAGCCATGCCACATACAGTCCCTTTGCCGTGATATACAGCCGTGCCTCGCCCTTGGGCGCGGTGAAGCTTTTGCGCAGGTAGGATGCCGGGCGGTGGGGCTTGTACGGCTCGGCTGTGCCCTTGCCCGCAGCTTCTTTTTCTGCCTGCTTGCGCTCCCAGTTGGAGCGGGCAAAGGCGTTGATGGCATCATCCCCGGGGATGTCGATTTCTTCCGTTTCGGGGTCTACCCATTTCCCCTGCCAGTCACTTTGCGCCAAGCCCGTTTCAAAGTGCGCCTCACTCCACGCGCCGGGGGCACCGTTTTCATCCCACAGGCGCACGCGCCAGCACCCGCGCACGCGGGAGCCGCCCACTGCCGGGGCATCGGCGTGCATAGCGGTGCTTTGCACCTTGCCGCTGCGCCAGACAGTTTCGCCGTTCGCGGTCAGTTCAATTTCATAGGCAGTCTGACGCACACCGTCAGCACACTGCCATGACAAGAACAGCGGCCCGGCGTCAATACCGACAGGCGCTGTCAGATGGTTAGTTTTAAGGCTTATTGCTCGCATCATCAAGGGACTCCTTTATATTGTATTACCTACTATTATAAAGAAATCGTGCGAAGATGCGAACACAAAAATTTCAGAATAGGGATAATTATTCACAAATCAGCACCTTATAGCAATTTTCATAATATAGTAATCACCGTATTTGGTGTACGTTAGGTTATGAGCCATGATGATACCAATCAATCGTCTATTTTCACTTAGATTGTAATCCAGTGCAACGGCATCGGACCCGCCTACATCGGCAAGCAGCCGGGGTAAACCGACATAGACAGCCATAGTTTTCCAATGTCGCACGCCTTCAGAAATGGCTTCTCTGATGTCCTTTCACCTGATAAAAAAGTCCGTTTTGGCCTGAAAACCAAAACGGACTTTTTCTTTATTTTAGTGTATGTTTACAACTCAACAGCGCCGGATGGCACAAGCGATGCGTCAGACACGGGTCACAAGGGTCTGGCAATTACCCTGCACAGTGTAGCTGCCACTGTTGGCGGGCAGGAAGTAGCTGTCGCCTTTCTTGACGGAAACCATCTCACCGCCGCAGGTAAGTGTCCCCTCCCCTTCGGTGATGAGCAGCGAGACAAAGCTCTTTTCGTCTACCGCATCCGCAAAGGCGCCCTTTCTGGCATCCACGGTGAAATACTCACACTGGGCCAGATGGCTACCAAAGTCATGTTTGACGGGCGGGGTGCGCAGGGTCACATCCAGTGCCTTTGCCACATGCAATGCACGGGGCTTGCCGTCCGCACCGACACGGCCGTAGTCGTAGACGCGGTAGGTCACATTGGAATTCTGCTGCACCTCGGCAATGACGATGCCCTTGCAGATGGCGTGCAGCGTGCCGGACGGGATAAAGAAGCAGTCCCCCTTATGCACCGGCACAGCATTCAGCACCTCCGTCAGAGTGTTGTTTTTAATGCGCTCCTCAAATTCCGCCTTGGAGATCTCGTGGTCGAAGCCGTAGTAAAGATATGCGCCCGGCTCACAGTCCAGCACATACCACATCTCGGTTTTGCCGTACTGGTGTTCATTTTTCAGTGCGTAATCGTTGGACGGATGCACCTGAATGGAGAGATTATTCTTGGCATCAATGAACTTCGTCAGGATCGGGAACTGCTCAAATTTGTCGCAGTCGGTGCCAAGGCAGCCGGGGTGGGCGGCGAGGTATTCCGCCAGTGTGCTGCCGTCCGGCAGGTAACTCGGGCCGTCCGGGTGGCAGGAAAGCACCCACGCCTCCGCCAGCGGATCAAGGTCGCTCTTGATTCCGAAATCCGTGCGCAGGCGGCTGCCGCCCCACAGATAATCCTTGCAGCTGGGAGTCAACTTGATTATTGCCATATTCTTCACACTTTCATCATAGCCGCTGCGGCCTCGGCCAGTGCGGCATTCACAGCATCAGCGGCGGCCTCGCTCTCGCCCACAGCGGACAGGTAGACTTTGATCTTCGGCTCGGTGCCGGAGGGGCGGACCATCAGCTTGTGGCCGCCCGCAAGGTGGTATTCCAGCACATTGGCGCGGGGCAGCCCGGTGCCGTCGGTATCGTAATCCACTGCGCTATCCACCTTGTAGCCGGCGATCTCGGCCGGCGTGTTGGCGCGCAGGTTCTTCATCAGGTTCTGCATCGTGTGCATACCGGATTCACCCTCAAAGGCAAAGCTGCACAGGGCGTTGCGGAAGTAGCCAAATTCCTTGTACAATGCCTCGATAGCATCCAGCAGCGTTTTACCCTGCTGGGCATACCAGGCGGCTGCCTCGCAGACGAGCAAAGTTGCGTTGACGGCGTCCTTGTCGCGGACATGCGCGCCGGACAGGTAGCCATAGCTCTCCTCAAAGCCGAAGATATAGCGGTCAGCGCGGCCCTCGGCCTCCAGCTTGCCGATCTGCTCACCGATGAATTTGAAGCCGGTCAAAGTGCGGCGCAGCTCGACGCCGTACTTTTTTGCAACCGGCGTTGCCATATCGGTGGAAACGATCGTCGTTACCGCCACGGGGTCAGCAGGCATCGTACCCTGTGCAAGGCGGGTACGGCAGATGTAGTCGAGCAGGATAATACCCATCTCGTTACCGGTGATGAGCCGGTAGCCGCCCTTGCCGTCGGGCACGGCGGTGCCGCAGCGGTCACAGTCCGGGTCGGTGCCCAGCAGCAGATCGGGGTGGACCTTGTCGCACAACTCCAAGCCCTTCTGCATAGCCTCGCGGATCTCGGGATTCGGGTAAGGGCAGGTCGGGAAGTCACCATCGGGCTTTTCCTGCTCGGGCACAACAGTCACATGGGTGACGCCGAGCTTTTGGAGCAGCTTGTTGACACACTCAAGGCCGGTGCCGTTCAGCGGGGTGTAGACGAGCTTGAGCGCGTCAATGCCCGCGCCGTCACCGACACGCTGGTCATAGACAGCCTGCACAAAATCGTCCAGACACTTGTCATCAATCATGACTATGCTGCCATCAGCCAGCGCCTTGTCATAATCGACCAGCCTGACGCCGTCAAAGCAGTCGATCTTCTCAATCGCTGCAAGGATTTTTTCGGCAGCTTCCAGCGTGATCTGGCAGCCGTCCGCACCGTAGACCTTGTAGCCGTTGTACTTGGCGGGGTTATGGCTGGCTGTCACGCAGACACCCGCGCCGCAGCCGAGATACCGCACCGCCCACGAAAGCGCCGGGGTCGGCTCAAGGCGGGGGTACATATAGGCTGTGATGCCGTTGGCGGCCAGCACACGGGCCGTCTCGCGGGCAAACAGCTCACCGTTATGGCGGCTGTCGTGGGCGATGGCAACCTTTTTGGGCAGATCGGTTGCGTTCAGATAGTCCGCCAGACCCTGCGTTGCCTTGCGGATGGTATAGAGATTCATGCGGTTGGTGCCTGCACCAATGACACCGCGCAGACCACCGGTACCGAATTCCAGATCACGATAAAAACGATCGGTGATGGCCTCGTCATTCCCGGCCACGCTGACAAGCTCCGCTTTAATAGCATCGTCCAAATCCGGCTGGGCCAGCCAGCGGTCATACAGTTCCTTCGCGTTGCTCATGCTTTTCTCCTTTACATGACACATTACAGGGCGGCCACTATACGGCTGTCGCTGTGTATTCTTATTATGGATTACTTTTCCACTTTTTGCAAGTACCAAATCTTCGCCGGGACCTCACCGAAATCTCCGGGCAGTGCCAATCCCAGCGTACAGCCGAGTAAAACAGGCTGCACAATAAATATACACCCTTCTCGCCCCCGCCCGCAACACCCCCGTTGGTAAAAACAGCATGGGACACATCGCCCACGCTCGCAGACGCGCGGCGCAATCAGAAAGCCGGACACAGCAGCCACAAGGCTACCGTGTCCGGCTATTTCTGCGTTATCTGTTCCTATCCGGCAGAGCTGTCAGCATGGCAGCAGCATTCCTGCAAGGATCCCTTTATTGGGCTGCCCTGTGCTCTTTCCAGAATGCAGCAGCCTCATCCAGCCAGCCCTCACAGGCAAGGCCTCTGTCCAACCCCACGCCATGGTCAACGCCGGGTCAGATAAGCGCAAACGGCGCACGCTGACTGCCCGGTGCGGGGTAGAATTTCAGTTCATAACGGTTCGGACCCAGAATGTCCCGCAGTGCTTCAAAACCGGTCGTGTTCATAGGCTGCCCCTTACTTTTTCACCATCTTTTTTATGCCCTGCAGCGGGTGGCCGTTGGCCAAGGCAAGCATTCCCTCCGCCAGATTGGCCGGGAACATACCACAGCTGGACAGAACCGCCGCACGCAGCGGGGCATCCGCGCCGGACATGACCATCATTTTAAATGTCGGGTCGCTGTAGTCTGCCTTGCCGCCGAAGCTCTTGGCAATCGTAGCCTCGGTACCCTTGAACATCTGCATCATAACGGCGGAAATATCCTTGAGCTCCATGGTGGAATGCTCCATCGTGAATGCCTTTGAGCGCGCTGTCGTGAAGCTGCGCAAAATTTGACTGCTTGATGTTGCAGGGAGCCCGGCGTCATGGTATACTCATGGCGTAAGGCTCCCTTTCAACATTCTGTGCGCGAAAAGGAGAATTTATCTATGAATGGGAAACGCACACACCGTTTCCCCTGTTATCATAAACCATACCAAATCAATCCCCAAAAATCACACAGGAGGTAAACTGCCTTGATCTACAAAAAGCAATACGGTCACCCGTTTGATACCGAGAGCGTAGTGGGTACTTTCTTACCCGCGATGGAAACGATTCCGCATCTAACCAAGGAACCGGATGGTTTTTCCTATGCCATGGATCCGCAGGACATCCTGTATGGTCTGGGCGAGAATATTCGCGGCATTAACAAGCGCGGTTGGGTGTACGAAAGCAAATGCTCCGATGACCCCAACCATACCGAGAGCAAATCCTCGCTGTACGGTGCTTATAATTTTATGATCGTGTCCGGCAAAGACACCTTCGGCTTTTTTATCGACTACCCCGGTAAGGTCACTTTTGACTGCGGCTACACAGACCTTGACACCCTGCGAGTCACAGTGGCCGAGGAAAATTACGATCTCTACATCATAGAGGGCGAAAGCCTGACCGACATTGTGCACCAGTTCCGCCATCTGGTGGGGCGCAGCTACATTCCGCCCAAATGGGCCTTCGGCAACACCCAAAGCCGCTGGAGTTACATGAACGAGGACGAGGTTCGCGAGGTCGTGGCCAATTACCGCTCCAGCAATATGCCGCTGGATGCCGTGGTGCTGGACATTGATTACATGGAGCGCTACAAGGACTTTACGGTGGACGAGGAGCGCTTCCCGCATTTTGCAGACTTTACCGCCGAGATGAAAGCCCGGGGCATCCGCCTTGTGCCCATCATTGATGCGGGTGTCAAGATCGAGGACGGGTATGATGTGTACGAGGAAGGTCTGAAAAACGGCTACTTCTGCACGAATCAGGATGGCACCCCCTTTGTCGCCGGTGTGTGGCCGGGGCGGGTACACTTCCCCGATATGCTCAACCCGGATGCCCGTGCCTGGTTTGGCAGCAAATACAAATTTCTGCTGGATCAGGGGATCGAGGGCTTCTGGAACGACATGAACGAGCCTGCCATCTTCTACTCTGAGGAAACACTGAAAAAGACTTTTGCCAAAATTGAGGAGTACAGCAGGCAAAATCTTGACATTTCCAGCTTTTTTGCCTTTACCGGCATGGTGGCAGGGCTTTCCAACAACGAAAATGACTATAAGCTGTTCTACCACAACACCAGACAGGGCCGTATGCGGCACGACAAGGTACACAATGTTTTTGGCTACAACATGACCCGCGCTGCAGGCGAGGCCTTTGAGCGGCTTGAGCCGGACAAGCGCATCCTGATGTACTCCCGCTCGGCCTGCATCGGTATGCACCGGTATGGCGGCATCTGGACCGGTGACAACCAGTCCTGGTGGAGCCACATTCTGCTTGCCCTGCACATGATGCCCTCCCTGAATATGTGCGGTTTCCTGTACGAGGGTCCTGACATTGGCGGCTTTGGCAGCAACACCACCGAGGATCTGGTGCTGCGCTGGTACGGTCTGGGTATCTTCTCTCCCCTGCTGCGCAACCACTCTGCCAACGGCACCCGCAGACAGGAGCCTTATCGGTTTAAGAATAAGGCTGCCTTTGCCGGCATTTTACAGCTGCGCTACCTGCTGCTGCCTTATATTTATAGTGAATACATGAAGGCCGCCCTGCACGACGGCATGTACTGTATGCCGCTGGCTTTTGCTTTCCCTGACGATGACTTTGCCCGCCGGGTGGAGGATGAGGTGATGATTGGCGAAAGCCTGCTGATTGCGCCGGTATATGAGCAAAACGCCCGCGGCCGCTATGTCTACCTACCGGAGGAGATGCTGCAGGTACGGGTAAAGTGCAGCGAAGGCAACCGCATCGAAACCGGCGTACTGCCCGCAGGCCACCACTACATTCCGGTGGAGTTGGAGGAAGTGGTGTTCTTTGTGCGCAAGGGGCACATTCTTCCCATCGCCAAGGGCGGAAAGAGCATCCGGAATGTGGCTGATGTGGATTTTGCAGACCTGCGTCTGCTTGCCTACGCCCCCCATGGTGCCTCTTATGAGTACTATACCGATGACGGCGAGACAAAAGATTACAACAAGCCGGAGCATTTTGTGCATATTACGCTGGATGCAGAAGGAAACGCAGAGTGCGATGGTTCTAAGGTCAAAGTAGAAAGATAAATCCGCAGTTATCTCCATCAGCAACGGTGATTGCGGCAGCTCTATATAAGGCAACACCGCCTTTCTCGATAATCGAAGAGATGTCCAACCGTTTTCGCGCGGCTGGACATTTTTTTCGTCTGGCTCTTGCCATAAGCCCGCCGCTCTTACGGCATCTGCCCAAAATCGCGGCGGTAAGCGGCCGGTGTTTGCCCTATGCACTTTTTGAAATGAGCGATAAAGTTGCTGGCATCCCGAAAGCCGCAGTCCTCGGCGATTTGCTCTATGCTCTGCCGGGTGGAGCGCAGCAATACTTTTGCATGGTTGATGCGGTAAACCGTCAGATAGCTGTACGGTGTCGTCCCCATGACACGCCGGAAGGTGCGGATAAAATAATATTTGGACAAAGGCAGTGTGCGCAGCATATCATCGACGGTAATCGGCTCCGCATAGTGCGCACGGATGTACTCCACCGCCGCAGCCACGGTGGCGTTGTGCGCGCCATCGTTTGTATCGGCATAAACAGCGGAGGCCGCCAGCAGGTTGAACAGCCCATGGATCTGCGCAGAAAGCTCCATGCTGTCTGCCACAGTCCCGCTGCTTTCCTGTGCCAGGATTCCCTCAAGCAGCTGTGTAAAGCCTTGTGTATCCTGCACCGCAATGGCTGTTATTCTGGCCGGGTACAGTACCGACAGCATGGCACTGGCCGCCACACCCTGAAAATGTACCCAATAGAAATTCCACGGCGCGAGCTGTGTATTATATTTATGGTAACTGCGGCAATCAATGACCGCACAGCTTCCCGGCGTCAGGGTAAGCTCCGCGTCCTGTGTGATAAGGCGGCCGCTGCCGCTTACTGTGTACAGCAACAGATGACTTTCGTGCCGCCGGCGTTCCACTAAGTAGCTTTCCGCCGCATAGAAATGCCCCGCCTCTGTGATGCAGAACGGCATCGACAGCGCTGCTGCATTGGGGGTCAGCGTATGCCAGACGGATTCCGGCGCAAAATTTTCTTCCCGCTTTGGCATGATATTTTGCCTTCCTTTCTTCAGCGGCCGCGCAATTCATGCCCGCTAAAGCGATGCTGCATTCTCTGCGGTGCGCGCCTTCGATGCACCACCCCTGCTCGGTATTGCCTTTAGTAAAGCACACTGCGCAGAAAAAAGCAATAATTTTGTATTATCAGACAACTTTCCGGGATGCAATCACCAGAATTGCAAAGTATAATAAAGGCAAGCAGAAAAAATCCACATCCGGAGGTTCACTATGAAAAAGGTGCTTGTGCGTCAGGAAAAAGTCACGATTCCCACCTACCCGATCTCCGCCTATGACAAAAACCCTATGTTTTTGGAAAAGCGTGTCTATCAGGGTTCCAGCGGGCGGGTCTATCCGCACCCCGTATGCGAGGGCGTTTCCGATACCAAAATTGATCGGGAATATGATGCCATCTATCTGGAAAACGATTATCTGCTTGTGATGATCCTGCCTGAGCTGGGCGGGCGCATCCAGCGTATGTATGACAAAACCAACGGTTATGACGCAGTTTATTACAACGAGGTCATCAAGCCCGCACTGGTAGGGCTGGCAGGACCGTGGATCTCCGGCGGCATTGAGTTCAACTGGCCGCAGCACCACCGTCCCTCAACCTATGACCCCACTGATTGGAAAATCGAAAACGGTGCGGACGGTGCTGTGACGGTCTGGGTCGGTGAGATCGAAAAGATGTTCCACACCAAGGGCATGGCCGGATTTACGCTCTACCCTGACCGCGCGTATCTGGAAATCCACGGGCAGGTGTATAATCCTACGGACCGTCCGCAGACCTTTTTGTGGTGGGCGAACCCTGCTGTGCCGGTCAACGATGCCACGCAGTCGATTTTCCCGCCCGATGTACACGCTGTGATGGACCACGGCAAGCGCGCTGTTTCCAAATTCCCGATTGCGGACGGCGTATACTACAAGTATGACTACGCCCCCGGCACCGATATTTCCCGCTACAAAAATATCCCTGTGCCGACCTCCTATATGGCATATCACTCGGACTATAATTTTATCGGCAATTACGACTACGACCGTAAGGTGGGGCTTTTGCATATCGCGGATCACCATGTTTCCCCCGGCAAAAAGCAGTGGACTTGGGGCTGCGGGGACTTTGGCAAGGCGTGGGATCGCAATCTGACCGATGAAAACGGACCCTACATCGAGCTGATGACCGGTATGTTTACCGATAACCAGCCGGATTTCACCTTCCTCAAGCCGTACGAGGAAAAATCCTTCACGCAGTATTTTATGCCCTACAAGCAGGCCGGTGCGCTGAAAAACGCCGGCACACAGGTTGCCTTCGGCGTGCAGGAGGGCGAGGGCAAGCTGTGCGTCACGCTGTACGCCCCCGCGCCGCTTGCCGATGCGGAGCTGCAGATTTTGTGCGGTGATACGGTCGTTTTCACGCAGAATATTATGCTGGACACAGCACAGGCGTGTACCGTAACGGCCGCCGTGCCCGACACGAAGCACTACACCGTGCGGGTCTTACGCAGCGGCAAGACGCTGCTGGACTACACCCCGTGCTATGAGCAGGAGCCGGTACCCGCCCCTGCCGAGGAAATTCCCGCGCCGGAAAAGCTGGAAACGACCGAACGGCTATTCCTCGCCGCCACCCATCTGGAGCAGTACCGCCACGCCACCCGCGATGCGGGCGACTACTACCGCGAAGGACTGCGCCGCGATGCCACCGACCTGCGCCTGAATAACGGCTACGGCAAGTATCTGTACAACAAGGGGCTTTTTGCCGAGAGCGAGGGGTATTTCCGCACCGCCATCAAGACTGCCACATGGAAAAACCCCAACCCCTACGACTGCGAACCGTACTATAACCTCGGTCTTGCACTGCTGCGTCAGGGCAAACAGGAAGCCGCGTTCGACGCGTTCTATAAGGCTACATGGGACGGCAGTATGCAGGGGCGCGCGTTCTATCAGCTTGCCTGCCTGAGTTCTCTGCGCGGCGAGTATAACGAGGCACTTTCCTTTGCGGAGCGCTCGCTCGTGTTCGGGCTGCACAACCTGAAGGCCCGCACCCTAAAAACCGCACTGCTGCGCTTGCGCGGGCAAACCGAGCAGGCCCTGCAGTTTGCCCGCGAAACGCAAAAAATCGACCCGCTGGATCACGGCTGCTGCTATGAGATGACCCTGCTGGGAGCCGAAAAAGAATCGGAGCTGGCCCGCCTGCTGCGCGGCGATGCCCACAATTACATCGAACTGGCGCTCACTTACAGCGCCGCCGGCTTGTATGAGGATGCTGTGCATATTCTGCAGACGGCACCCAAGCCCGGTGAGCCGCTGCAGCACTATTACCTGTATCTCTTTACCGGCGATGAACAGGAACTGACGCTGGCCGAAAGCGCGCCGAGCCTGTACTGTTTCCCCAACCGTCTGGAAGATATCACCGCACTGGAGTATGCGGTTTCCCACGGCGGGCAGTATGCGGCCTATTATCTTGGCTGTTTGCTGCTGGATCGCTCCCGCTGGCAGGAGGCACAAGCCCTGTGGGAACGCTGTGCGGAAAATATCGCCCTGCCCACCGTATGGCGCAATCTGGCTCTGATCTACTACAATAAGCTGCACGATGCACCTCGCGCCCGCAAAGCCATGCAGACAGCCTTTGCCATGGACAAAACCGACGCCCGCGTCTTTTTCGAGCTGGATCAGCTGGACAAGACAACCAACGCACCGTATGCCGAGCGCCTTGCGCGTATGCAGGAAAACGCTGCCCTTTTGCCGCAGCGCGATGACCTGTACACCGAGTACATTACCCTGCTGAACCTTGACGGACAGTACCAAAAAGCCTACGATTGCATTATGGGGCATACCTTCCACCCGTGGGAGGGCGGCGAGGGCAAAATCCCCGCACAGTATCGTTTGGCGCTGATGGGCCTTGCCCACGCTGCAGATGATGACACGGCCCTTGCGCTGCTGCAGCAGGCGCTCACCTACCCGCACAATCTCGGCGAGGGCAAGCTGATCGGCAATCTGGATAATGATCTGTATGAGATGATTGGTGAACTGTATGCCAACCGCGGAGACGCTGCCCGCGCGGAGGAAGCCTTCCGCCTGGCAGCGCGCGGCAATTTTGATCTGACCGGTGCCATGTACTACAACGACCAGCCGCCGCAGATGATGTACTACGCGGCCAAGGCGCTGGCAGCCCTTGGTGAAACTGATGAGGCCCAAAAACGCTTTGCCGCCTTTATCGACTATGCCGAAGCGCACCGCGATGATGTGATGGAGATCGAATATTTTGCAGTATCGCTGCCTGATTTCCTGATTTTCGAGGGTGATCTCAACAAGAACAACCGCGTTCACTGCTGCCTGATGGAAGCTCTGGGCGCACTGGGTCTTGGTGATAACGAACGCGCCCGGCAGGCTGCTCTGCGCGGCCTTGCCGAAAACGGCTGCCAGAGTGAACTGAACCGTATTGTGAAGGGTATCTTATGAACTACACATTTGCACCGTCCGCCCCCGCACCCCTGCTGCGCAGGCACCTGCATCTTGGCGGCAGCACCCCCAAGGGAGAGCAAATTACCGTGACGAGCCGCTATCTTGAGCGCAACGCCCGCCCTTGGCTGCCGGTCATGGGGGAATACCATTTTGTGCGCGACAACCGGGAAAACTGGTACCGCGAGCTTTGCAAGATGAAGGCCGGCGGCGTTGATCTGGTCGCCACTTACCTGTTCTGGATCTACCATGAGGAGGAGGAAGGAAAGCTGGATTTTTCCGGCGACCGCGACATCCGCGCCTTTGTGCTGGACGCAAAGCGCGCCGGGCTGGAGGTCGTTCTGCGGCTGGGACCGTGGGCACACGGCGAATGCCGCAACGGCGGCTTCCCTGATTGGCTGCTGCAAAAGCCTTTTCCGCTGCGGCAGTCCAACCCTGAATATATGGCGCTGGTACGCCATTGGTACAGCTGCATCTACCGCGAGGTCGAGGGGCTTTTCTTCCCGGACGGCGGACCGATCGTGGCCGTGCAGCTGGAAAATGAATTGACGGATGACGCGCAGCATCTGCTGGATCTGAAGCAGCTTGCGCAGAGGATCGGTTTTACCGTCCCGCTTTATACCGTGACTGGGTGGAACAGCCGCTACGGCGCAAAGATCCCGGTAGACGATGTGCTGCCGGTGTTCGGTGCCTATGTGGACGCGCCTTGGGCAGAAACCACGCAGGCGCTGCCGCCCTCCCCGCATTTTGTGTTTGACGCTGCCCGCAATGATGCCGCTATCGGTATGGATCAAATCGCTGCAGCCCCGCAGGACGGCTGGCTTTTGCCCTATGACCGCTACCCCTTTGCCACCTGTGAGCTCGGCTGCGGTTTGCAGCCCACCCACCACCGCCGCGTCCTCGTTTCCCCGCAGGACGCCTATGCGCTTTCACTGGTAAAGCTGGGCAGCGGCAACAACCTTGTAGGCTACTATATGTACCACGGCGGCATCAATAAGATCGGGCGGCATTCGACCCTGAACGAGAGCCGTGCCTCCGGCTATCCCAACGACTGCCCTATTCTCTCTTATTTTGAACACACCGCCATCTCCCCCTACGGCGAGACCGGGGATACCTACCGCCTGCTGAACCTGCTGCACCTCTTTGTCAGGGATTTCGGCAGTCTGCTGGCACCACTGCCCTATGTGCCGTCCCCCGAAAAGCTGACCCCAGACAACACCGCCGCGCTGCGCTATGCCATGCGCAGTGACGGCACGCGCGGTTTCGTCTTTGTAAACCAGTACCAGCGGCTGCGCTGTATGCAGCGTGTGGAGGATGTCCGATTCGACACCGGCACAGTCTGCTTTCCGCCGTTGACCGTGCCGGGCGGGGCGTCCTTTATCCTGCCGTTCGGGCTGGAATTGTGCGGCGAAACCCTTACCTATGCCACCGCGCAGCCAATCTGCCGGGACGGAAACACCATCTTTTTTGCAGCGCTTGACGGCATAGAACCCTGCTACTGCTTTGGCTCTACAGCCTACCGTCCCGCTGCTCTGCCGGACACCCATCGGTTTGGTGATTTGTGCGTAGTAACACTACCGTTCGCGCAAGCACTGTATCTGCGCAAGCTGAACGGTCAGGTCGTGCTGGGGGATGGCTGTGATGTCTACACTGCCGATAACCAGATACACGCCGTACAGCCGGGCAATTTTGCATACTCCGTCTGGAACGGAACGCAGTTTGTGCAGCATAGCGTACAAAAAACCTTCTCCCCCGCCGTTCTGCAGGCGGAACCGCTGGACACGCTGCCGTTTTTGCCGCCGTATCGGCAGGAGCTGCAGCTTGGCACATCCCGCAATATCACCTGTAAACGCCTTACGGTCACCACACCCGAAGGCTTTGTCGAGATCCCCGATGTCTGCGATACCGCGCAAATCTATGCCGATGGTGTGTTGGTTGCCGATGAATACTACTGCGGTGTGCCGTGGCGCATACCGGCAAGGCTGCTGTACGGCCGGGATTGCTATCTTTTCCTTTCGGAATGGAAGGATGACATCTACTGTGAATTTTGAGGTGCTGTATGAAAATACTGGATCTGTGCGGAACATGGCGCTGCCGCACCGATGAAGCTGCATGCTTTACTGCCCCTGACGGGCGCTGGGAGGGCAGCCCCTTTGTGCTGCCCGGCTCTGCCTGCGAAAACGGCATCGGCACGCCGCTGCACTATACCGGCGAAACCGCCCCCGACACCCTGCGCGCACCCCGCCAGCGGTACGCATACCTTGCCCCGCTTTGGCTGCAGCGCGAGGTGGATATCGCTGCTGACTTTGCCGGGCAGGCCGTCACACTGTTTCTGGAGCGCGTCAACATGGCCAGCCGCCTGTGGGTCGATGATTTGGAAATCGGGCGGCAGATTGTGGAGTTATCTGCCCCACACATCTACGACCTGACAGGAAAACTCACCCCCGGCCGACATACCCTGACCCTGCGCCTCGACAACCGTGACCTGCTCAGCTTAGGCGATATGGCCAGCGGTTACAGCCCCGACACGCAGGACTACTGGATCGGTGTGGTGGGGCGTATCGAGCTGCAAATCTGCCCCCCATGCCATGTGGCGGATGTGCAGGTGTACCCTGCCGCCGACAGTGTGCGCGTTCGCGTTGTAACGGCCTGCAATGTCCATTCACCGGAGCGGCAGGACAGCGGCACACTGCGTTTTCAAATTGCGGACGCCGATGGAGGTATCGTGGCCGAACAGCAAAATTCTGTAAGGTTGTTCACCTCCAAGCAGGTAAACTATTTCACCCTGCCTCTGCCCAGCGCACACCATTGGAACGAGTTTACTCCCACGCAGTACACGCTTGTCACAGAATTCCGGTGCGGTGATGATGTTGACTGTACCGAAACAAAATTCGGTATGCGGTGCATTGCTGTACAGGATAAGAAATTTTATCTGGATGGGCGGCAGATTTCTTTGCGCGGCACCATCGACTGTGCGCAGTTTCCGTTGACCGGCTACCCAGCCATGGACAAGGGCGCATGGCTGCAGCGGCTGGGCACAGCCAAGGAATATGGGTTAAACCATGTTCGGTTCCATGCGTGGTGCCCGCCGGAGGCCGCCTTTGCCGCCGCCGATGAACTGGGGCTCTACCTCAGCGTTGAGATGCCGCTTTGGCTCAACCGCGACGTACATGTGCCGGAGGTCGGTGACGACCCTGCTCACCGCAGCTATTTCCTGCAGGAGGCGCTGAACATTTCCCGCACCTACGGCAACCATCCGTCCTTTTTGTTTTTCTCCAACGGCAATGAAAACTTGGGCGATTTCTCCCTGCTGGAGGAGATCACGACCGCCGTCAAAGCCATTGACCCGCGCCGGCTGTACACCCTCACCTCCAATTTTGACCACCCGCTTCTCCCCTGTGAGGATTATCTCTGTGCGTTCCGGGCTGCCGGTCACCCGGTGCGTATCCAGCACTGTCAGGATCGCGCTGCGGAAAATACTGCACTGGACTACGCCGATGCCGTAGCCGACACACCCGTCCCTGTTATTTCTTTTGAGGTCGGTCAGTACTGCGTCTACCCCGACACGGATTGCATTGCGGACTATTCCGGCGCCATGCGGCCCATCAATTTTGAGGCAGTGCGCAAGCTGGCACAGCAAAGCGGTGTCCATGAAAGGCGGCAGGCTTACATCGATGCCTCCGGGAATCTGGCCGCCAAGCTGTATAAAGAGGATATTGAGGCAGCCCTGCGCACTCAGGATTTCGGCGGATTCGAGCTGCTCTCCCTGACCGACTACACCGGGCAAAAAACAGCGACCGTAGGACTTTTGGATGTGTTTGGACGCAGCAAGGGGATTTTGACAGCCGACGAATTTCGGCGTTTTGCGGGGCCTGTGGTGCCGCTGTTCAAGGCGAAACGCATCTTTACCACAACGGAGTTTCTTGATGCCGCGCTGTCGCTCTATGATTTCGGTCCAGAACCCACGCAGGATCTCTGCTATGATGTCACCATCCGCGAGGGTGACGAGGTGTTTTGCCATATAAAGACACGAAAGCCGATGCTGCACATCCCACTCTCCGGCCTCGACCATTCGGCGCAGCTCGATGTAACAGTGGCGGTAGGCACCTACAGCAACAGCTGGCGCATCTTTGTTTTTGCGGATACCCCGGATACTGCCTTGCCGACTGTTCACACACCAGCCGAATTGGAAAAAATTTGCGAAACCGGAGGCCGCGCCCTTGTGCCGCGTGAGTTGTTTCCCGAACAGATTCCCTGCAACTTTATTCCGGTGTTCTGGTCGCCGGTATTTTTCCCCAGCAAGGCGTCCTGCGGCGTGATGATCAACGCCGCACACCCTGCACTGCAGGGATTTCCCACCAAAGCCTATGCCGACTACCAATGGAAGGAACTTCTGGAGAATGCGGTTGCGTTTTGTATCCCCAAAAACGACAAGGCTGTGCAGCCCATTCTTGAAAATGTCCCGAATTTTTACGACAACACCCCCACCACACCGCTGGCCGTAGTGCATAAAGGCAAGGCTACGCTGCTGTATTGCGGCTTTGACCTGACCCCGGACACCCCTGCGGTACGCCAACTGAAAAATAGCCTTGGTTGTTTTCTTTCTGGTAAAGCATAATTTCAGAAGCAAAGCACATGGGTCCCCCATTACGAATATGGGGAAACGGATGTACAGATTACACGGTAATGGCGGCGTTTTATTCACAGGCTTACAACCAGGAGGATACGCTCTATCTTCTGCCCGGTGAGGATCGCCGCTATATAAACGAAAAAATCCGCCGAGGATGCCTTCCCAAAACGGGAAGGCTCCCCCGGCGGTATTCGTTTACAGGCTATATCGCGGTCTGTGGGTCGTTCTTATATACGGCGACCTTCTGTCCGCATCAAAGGTATTTCCGCAGGGTCGGCACAAGAACGCTCATATCGATTGGCTTTGCGATATGGTCGTTCATCCCGGCGTCCAGCGCCACCTGTTTATCTTCGGAAAAGGCATTTGCCGTCATAGCGACAATGGGGATATTCGCTTTTTGGGGATCGTCCATCCGCCGTATCTTTTTTGCCGCATCGTAGCCGTTCATCACCGGCATCTGGACATCCATAAGGATGATCTGATACGTTCCGTTCGCAGCTTTTTCCAGCATATCCACACATTCCACGCCGTCTTTTGCGCGGTCTACCGTACAGCCTTCTTCCTGCAATAGCTCGGTGGCGATCTCCGCGTTGAGGTCGTTGTCCTCGGTCAGCAGGATCCTTGTGCCGCGCAGGCTCTCCCTGTCCGCAGGGTCAGCCGCGCGTTTCGCCTGTATTTCATTCTCGGACACAATGCGGCAGGGAATGGTCACGGTAAACGTGGAGCCGACACCGATCTTGCTCTCCACTTCCACGGTGCCGCCCATCAGCCCGACCAGCTTTTTCACGATGCCCATCCCGATGCCGCTGCCTTCCACCTTGCTGACGGTGGACGTACGTTCCCGTTCAAACGGTTCAAAAATGTGCTTCTGGAACTCCTGCGACATTCCGATGCCGTTATCGGCAACCGTGACCACCGTATCGCACCAGCCCTCTTTTTCGCCGGGCTTCTGCGTAACGCCACAGCGGATCGTACCGCCGGCTCCCGTGTATTTAACAGCGTTGCTGACGAGGTTCGTGCAGACCTCGGTCAGGTGCGGAACATCCGCATAGATATACGGATACTGCAGCTGTGTTGTCACCGTAAGCGTCTGATTCTTGCCGTCCGCCTGATTCCGGAACATGGCAATGCAATTCCGGAAATCCTTCTCGATATCCGAAACAGAATACTCCATCTCCGTCTTATCGTTCTCGATGCGGGCAAGGTCCAGCACATTGTTCAGCAGCATCAGCAGGTTCTGTCCGCACACCTGAATGTTCTCCATGTATTTTTTCAGCTTTTCCGGGTCGTCCGAATGCCGGGAGGCAAGGTCTGCGTAGCCGATAATGGCGTTCATGGGCGTGCGGATATCATGCGACATATTGAACAGGAAGGTGGATTTTGCGCGGTTTGCGCTCTCGGCGTTTTCCGCAGCGATCTGTAATTTTTCATTCAGCTCCTGCGTATCGTTTGCGGCTTTTCTTGCGGCAGCTTCGGCTTTGCGCGCCTTCCGGAGCAGCTTCAGGATTGCGAGCAGAATGACTGCAACAAAAATGCTGCTGACCAGCAGGACCATGAAGAAGTTATCCTTTATAAACTCACTCAGTGTGACCTTCCGCGAGGCGCTCTTATACATTGCCAGAGAGCCGGTGAGCATATTGGTCGGCATGGCCTTGATCGTTTTGTTCAGTATGGACAGCAGATGGCGGTTTCCGCTATTGACCGCAAAGCAGGATCTGGCAGGGTTTGGAAGCGGAACGCTGTAAAAGTCGTATTTTTTGCTGTAGTTTTCCTGGCTGCTGACCCCTGTGACAAAGCAGTCCGCCTGTCCGTCCTTGACCAGCCTTGCCGCATCCTCCTGTGTGGCGCAGTCCACGATCTCCCACTGCGGATAATAAACCGCAAGGTACCTTGTCAGGGAGAGCTTGTTTTGGGGAACGGCAACGCGGTTCGCTTGGTTTTCGTTAAAGTGCTGTTTGTTCGTGACCGCCATCATGTTGGAGGTCCACGTTGTGTTGGTGCAGGCAACGCGATACTCTTCCGCCAGATTGGGACTCTGGTCGAAATGGAAAACCATGTCGATCTCGCCTGATTTCAGCGCACCCAGTTCCGCTTCTTTGCTGTCATACCCGACCATCTGGAATTCCAGTTCCTGATTTCCCAGACAATCCTTGGCAAACTGAATATAGTCCGTGATGGTTCCGGTGATTTCCCCGGTGGACGGGTTATAGGTGCTGACGCCGCTGTCGCTCGCCAGAAAGCCCATCCTGATCACACCGTGCTCTTTGAGCCACGCCTTTTCCTCTCCCGTAAGGATCGGGGTATAATCCATCGAGAAATACCTTTTATAGAGATCCGCTGTATAAAAAGGATCGGCGTCCTCCAACGCGCGCATCGCATTGTCCAGTTCTTCCTTGATATCCGCACGGTCTTTGTTGATTGCATAGTAGATGTCGGAGCTTCCCACGCAGGTTATGGTCGAGATGCCAAGGTCTGCCCAGAAGGATTCTTCCAGCGAAACAAAGCAGTCGATCTCATGGTTTGCCAGCTTTTGCTTCACATCCTCATTGTTGGAGATGTTGACGTGCTGCGTTTTCAGGTCGTATTTTTCTTCCCATTCGGTCAGCATAACCTCCGGCTCGGTTCCCATCGGAACGCCGATCTTTTTGCCGTTCAGCGTTTTGTAATCGGAAGCGGAGATATCTGCGCGCGAAAGATCGGCGTAGAGGTAATCTTTTTCTTCCCCCATCGGCTCGTCCGAAAACAGCATCTCCTCGGTGCGGTCCTCCGTATAGGAAATATCGCCCATAATGTCGATCTCGCCGTTTTTGAGTTTTTCAAAGCAGTCGGACCAGTCGCAGGTCACATACTCGAGCTGCCAGCCTGTATAGCCGGATAAGGTCTGCAGCAATTCGTAGCCGTAGCCCTTTCGTATGCCCTTCTCGTTGACATAGTTGAAGGTGTCCCCAAACAAGCCGACACGGACGACCTTTGCAGGGACGGTTTCTGCGGCAGCCTTCACAGGAAACAGAGCCGGCAGCAACAGCAGCAGGCACAGCACCGCGCAGATGCTTCTCCATATCGGGGTCTGCATGGCTTTGCGCGTTCCGGAGTTTTTCATTCTTTCCCATCTTTCTCCGCCCCAGGCGGCTGCATTTTGATTTCATTTCCGTACCGCCGATCTTAGGAAGGTCATGGCAGCATCCATCCCGTCAGGCTGTCATCATTTTTTTGAACAGTATATACCAATGAGTGTAATATGTATTATAGCATTGTCGCAGAATCGTTTCAAGATTTTTTCGTTATGTAGATATAAGGCAGCCGGTACAGCAGCAAGCAGGTCGTGCAGGTCTGCGCCCGGACGCCCTGCACCGATTACGACAAAGAAAACAGCATCGAGAAAGCCGCCGTCACGCCGTAAGGCAACCGATTTATCACCGTTACTTGTTTTGCCCGGCGTATGGCTGAAGGTATCCCAGATGGACAGTCCCCTGCCATCCTCCTGCGCTGCGCCCTCGATCTGATAGGCTGCGGTTGCCGCGCCCCAGACGAAATTTTCCGGAAATGACATCGTGTATTCCTCCGTTCTTTCTGTCGTTTGCTTTTTTCGCATAAACACCAAAAAAGGTGCAGCGCAAGCGCACTGCACCTCCGTAAGTGTAATTTTAGCGCTCTTGCTGTTGGTGTAGTCCTGCGTATCCTCGGTAATCTTGGTCATGATGTCGGCATCACAGGTCAGAGAGTACATGACATCCTTGATCGTGGGGATGCGCCGAAATCGTTTACTGTATGGCGGAATATCTGATAAAGGAAATGGCAAAGAAGCAGGGTGTAACGGAAGAA
>ENA-UOJV01000954-UOJV01000954.1-human-gut-metagenome-genome-assembly--contig:-C82-NODE-954-length-36769-cov-32.190173_pt1 | contig 36769 bp, 35 predicted proteins | sample MGYA00242356_ERZ723903 | MGnify/ENA metagenome assembly ERZ723903
TCATCATATCAGTTTCTGTAATCCCAGGTGCAACAGCATTAACACGAATACCTTTCTCTTACAATTACTTCGCTCATTTACTTCTCCTTTCGCACAAGAGATATTAGAAATTTTAATAAATAAAAATACAAAAGGCTATGACCTGCGAGGCATAAAATATAACCGGAATTAGTATTCCAAGTCGCCATAAACAATTGTTTTTGTCAACCTGCGTCGCCCAAGTCGCCAATATTTCACTTTCCACGTCGCCAATAATTAAATATGGCGACTTGAGGGCAGCGTGCAGCTATTTTTACACCAAATCCAGAAAATGAGCTAAAAAAAGAGACCCATACCAAAAATGATATGAGTCTCCAAAAAGCCTATAAAATCAAGCTTTCTATTTAGAATTTGCCCTCATCAGCAGCCTGCTGAACAGAAACGGCAACTGCTACTGTAGCACCAACCATTGGGTTATTACCCACGAAATTCTTCCGTTTAATAATATATTCTCTATGTCATGTAATGTTCAGTAATGATTTCAAATTAGCCTATTACACGCTATTACCTAAATATTATTATGCTTACAAATATTATTTTTTGAAATATGTTATTTTCTACAATGTTGTCCTGTCGTTGACTTTGCCTGATTCTGACATTATCACACTACACATAACATCAAGTGTCTAACACGTTTTTATTATATCATCACCATCTTTTTTTACAATACTAACGCTTATGAAATATACTAATAAAACAAGGTCAATATTTCTTTACATCCACGCCGGCTTTCGCACCTCTAAAATCCTTTTTTTCATGTCTTTTGCCTGTATAAATCCCTGTTGCATAAGTGTTTCACACGATTCCTCAAGTGCACTTTCTATTCTGCTTAGCATATCATCATAATGCTTCATGGCAAGTTTTTCACCAATCCCGATATTTTTCAACTCACGGCAAAAATGCTCTCGCTTGATTTTATTAATGTCATATTCACATCCAATCGAAACAGCCATCTCCGTAGTACTGCTTGGATAGATCATCGTACATACAATGTCGTAAGCTGGTGCTAATCGTATGGATGCCATATCTGAAGAATAAAGAAGTGATACATTCTTAATATGATTATCTGTATTCCCTATGAGATAGTTGAATACACAGATATCCCATAGTTTTAGCTGATCTTCCATTGGATTCGAGGAATATTTTTTCAAAATATCACACATTCTTTTTAGGTAACCTTCTCCATTATGCTCATATTTATGACCGGATGATATACCCATGGCCTGCGAAAAATCCTCTTGGTGCAGTCGAAACGGAACTGTTAACCCATCCATAACCCTACATTTTTCGTCAATAATTCTATCATACCTATGTGTTGCAAATAACACATCTTCATCTTTACCAGTTCCTACATTTATCACAAAGCTGTCCGGCACATCAATTCCTAGATTTTTGGCTGTCTGTAAACATAGCTGTTCATTGGTTACAATCCCATCTAATCTGACATGACTTTGTTTCACAATATGCGTACTCGGAGCTGCTCCAATTGGTAAATACCATTCATTTGTGTCTATCTTATAATATAATCCAACTTTACTAGAGGCTCCGGTCAGAGACAAATGTGCTTTCGTAACCAACTCTGCCGCTTCTGAAGCACCTTCTTTCGCCAATCTGCATACATCTTCCTTTGTAAGTTTCTGATAACCAGCTTTTGGGACATCCATACCATCTTCAATAATCTGAATAGCACCCAGACATTCCCTCCCCAAAGCAGCTAATATTGTAAGATAATCATATTCATCTGCATGAATCCATCCGGCTACACACTTCCTTGTAAAACCTTCCGGTAGAAGACCTTCAAAAAAAAGGCTTGTTTCTTCTGCCGAAAAGTTTTGCGCCTGCAATGGAAGATGAATTGAAATAGGACAACTTGACGGATTATCCAAATACTCTTGCGCATAGGAAAATACCGCATCTTCAGATCCACTTCCTGTTATCTTACCAACATAGATCTGCTCTCCCTGCTGTTCAATAAATACATGAAAATCTCTCATTTTATTTACCTCGCTTTTCCATACATAAATCCATACCTAAAAGATTTACAATCTCAATCGCCTTTCCAATCTCACACGTTTCCTTTCCTCTTTCCAAATCAGATATAAAGCTGACGCTAAATCCTGTAAATTCAGCGATATAAGCCTGTGTATATCCCAATTCTTTTCTGCGTGTACGTAATTCGTTTCCAAAAGCTTCTGCATCTGCTATTTTCATGACGCCTCCTTGTCGCATAGTCGAACGGCTTATTTTAATATTGCGCAAACTAAAAAAGGTCGAACGGCTTATTTTTAATATATTTATTTTATACTAAGCCGTTCGGCTATGTCAATACCAGATGTGATATTTCATTCCTTCATAAGCCACCCTTGCCACCTCGATATCCATGTTGCAGCCACGAAATTCTTCCGTTTAATAATATATTTTCACCATGTCATGTAATGTTCTGTAATGATTTCAAATTAGCCTATTACACGCTACAAGGTCAGTCTTTCCTCACCATGATGATTCCAAGACTGACCTTATTGTCACTAATTCATATTCTGTTGCAATTCTTTTATGTTGTCCAAATCAGACAAATCCATTCCTTCATATATCTCAACAAAATCTATCAATGTTGATTTACGAACCTTTAGACTACCTAACCGAAGTGCAGGTAATAGTTTTCTGTTAATCAGCTCATATACCAGATGCACATTCACCCCTAATACCGCTGCCGTCTCACGCACATTGTACAAAAGCTTTTCGTCTTTTAAATCCTTTTTATCCATTTTACACCATCCCTCCTAAATGTGTTCCTAAAATCGTATTTGCATCAGTTTTGTAAAAATTAATAAATCTAAAAAGCATCTGAATACTCATTCCCTTTGAGCCTTCCTCAATTCGTGCATAATGACATAAACTCATATCCATTTCCTCAGCCGCCTTCATCTGTGTCATTTTTCTTTTTTCACGTAAATCTCTTATATTATTTCCAATCACATATGGATCAAATTTAATTCTGCTCACTTCTGCCACCTCCATCAATTAACATCCATACTCCTCTGCATGTGATATTTTTCTCTTACTCATAATAAATTATCTCCTTTACGATTTCGTATTGGAGAGCTCCGGCGCCTTCACTCTCGTGACGTGCTCTCTCAAGCACATGTTTATTGTATATTATCATGGATGAATTGCCGACCGTGTTTACGCGACAATTTTGTCGTGTTAACACGACATTTGCATCTGCTTCTAATATACTTAAATATTTTTTACAGATAGGACTTCCGTTCGAAGCCAAAAAAAGAATCCATGCCTTCCCGCATGAATTCTTTTTATCGTTCCTTACGCATCCTTATATTCTATTTTTAATGGTGTATGTGTCTCAAATATCTGTCATATATAAAGTCTGCTATAATTAATCCAATTATTTGTCGTATAATTTATCAACCTCGGCTTCATACACCGATTCAGTCTGAGTATCAAACAGCACCCATTCCACCAAATCGAAGCTGTCCGGATTATCTTGCAAGAACCTGTTTACTGTATGTACTGCAATCTTTGCTGCCAACTCAACCGGAAAACCATATGCTCCCGTTGATATGGAAGGAAATGCAATAGACCTTATTCCATTATCCATTGCCAACTTCATAGAATTAAAATAGCAGTTAGCAAGAAGTTCCTCTTCTCTATTTCTTCCACCATTCCATATCGGTCCGACAGTATGTATAACATCATCACATGGCAGATTATATGCCTTAGTGATTTTAGCCTCTCCCGTATCACATCCGTGAAGTGTCCTGCACTCCGCCAGAAGCTCCGGTCCTGCTGCTCTGTGAATTGCACCATCTACACCGCCTCCGCCAAGAAGTGAATTGTTTGCTGCATTTACGATTGCCTGCACATCTGTTACTTTCGTTATATCACCTTTTATCGTCTTGACCAAGTACATTTTCTTCTCCTTGACTTTACATTTCAATGCCTCATACCACATCTCAATAACTTCATTAGCAATCATATGGTTACATCCATATGCTTTTGCCAGTTTTTCTTCAAATCTGTACATCTGTTGTGAAGATATATCCTTGATTGAACTTATCTCCTGTGGTATATCTTCTTCCAAACAACCAATAAGTAAATTTCTCTTTAATTTGTCATTTGGAATATAATCTAATATCAGCGCCTTAAACAACCTGATATCTGACAATACGTCAGGATATTTAATAACCAAATCACACAATACGTTTTTCCTTTGATCTTTATCATTCATACTTGAAACAGTTTCATAGATTAACCTAACATGACTTGGATATATGTGCTTACCAGATTCTTTTAATCTTCTTTCAAATTCTGAAACAAGTACTTCTTTTAAATATAAACGATTTCCCATACCCATACCTATGCATTTCATCTCTTTGGGTTCTTTTGTTATTTTATTTGGAAATCTTCTTCTTGCCTCTACCTCTAAGTTTTCATTCTGTATATAACTGAATCTATATAGCCACATAGCATTACCATGAATCGTTATAATCGTAATCTCACCTGGGCACCCCATTGCTCCAGGCTGAGCAAAAGTCCAAGCTATAATATCATGTTCCGATATTTCATCAATATTCTGCATTGTCAAATAAATAGGTTTATTCGTTCTATTCTGTATCAATTTCTTTTTATTTGCTCCTTACATTCATTTTTCTTTATACTGGTGTTCATCACACACAAGACAACGATTTCATACATGCCAAGTTGTATCAGATAATCTATTATTTTCTACCATGCTATCACCCGGCTTCCTCAATTTACAATGTGTCACTACTGCCATCCAGCTCGTTTTCCAACCTCATCACCTAAAATAAATCCCAGCACTACTGCAAAATAATTAACATTGCTCGTTACAATCCCAAATATGCTTATTACAATAACAGCTCCTGTGCCGACCCAAATAGCCGAATCACCCTGATTATGATTTTTTCTCACCTTACGCAGCAACCATTGAAAAATAATGGTTATCACAAAAAATCCTACCCCATAGAAGATCATTTCAAACATAAAATCCTCCATACTAAATATCATGCGGCTTTAATGTATGTCCACAAGTACATATCACATATGGTCCATACTTACCTAATCTTCCTTTTAATTCACCTCCATCATGCTTTGGACACCCTACGTTATGTGAACTAATATACCAGTTCATCAAATCAACTGTGAGATACTTTGTTTCTTTACATGCTTTATTAGAGCATTTCAAATAAGCAGTACCTCTCGCATTTTTAGTGAGTACCATATGGCTTTTACATGCTGGACAAAACTCTTTTTCTTCGACGAACCCTGCAAGTCCATATGCTGATTTTCCATCATCCGGCACTACCACTCCACTACTTGATGCCATAGGATGCGTTACCATATTGTTATCTTTCTTTAGCAGCTTCTTGGTATTTACACCTATAGCTACAGTTTCAATGTCAGTAAGTGCCTTTAGCATTTCTACAGTATTCTTACCTTTGAATCTGACCATCATATATACTACTGTCTTTAATGATGTAGTTTTGTCCACATCAAATTTCCAGTTTGCAGTCGGAAGTCCATACCATGCAACTTCATCATCTATAATAATTAAAGGAAATGTGGCATTTTCTGTACCTCGACAATAATTCTTCCAATGCTGTGGCAAGCTGGCATAATCATTTGATTTCATAAGGATGTCAACACCTCTGCTGTCAGCATCATCGATCAGCTTAAAAATCTGATTTTCAGTTTCCCTAAGCTCACCACTAGGTAATGAAATAACAACCTTCCATTTTGCCTTAAGCATATCCTGTTCAAACTTAGCGATTGCATCCTGTTCATCCACGAAAATGTCAACTACTTTTCCCGGATTAATTGACTCAACATACGGCTGGAGTGTCTTATCCTGATATTCAACTACCTGATGATTTTTATTCTTGATATGCTGCAACAGCCTGTAGAATACATGATTTCTGCCTTTAAAAATGTTCTCCCAAAATCTTGCATTGGCAACTACAATAACTTTTCCTTTACCACGGGTAATAGCAACATTAATCAAACGCGTTACCTGATTTGGCTCTTTTCCCATCAAATAGCCAACAGCACCTTTAGGATAGCTCTCCACTGCATCAAATACAATCACATCCGATTCAGAACCCTGGAACTGATGAACTGTTGCACAGCGTATAGATGGTATATCTTTTGCGTAATAATCTCTGAGCATTGCTCGGATCAACCTGACCTGAGCCGCATAAGGGGTAATTATTCCCACATCATCTATATTGTTGTTCTGCGCATTTACCGCTGTTGAAAACGAAATCACAGCACTAAGTATATTAAATCTCGAACCATCTGTATTTTTATCTGCCGCACAGTAAGTACCGGCCATATCAACAAGATTTAATGCATCTTTGGCCAGAGGCTGCTTATTTATTACAACATCATTTTTCTTTTTATTTTGTCCGTTAAGTACGACACTGTTATCTTTCAGAAGCCCCTTGTATATAAACTTGCTTGGGAACTCTGATATAGCAGGTGCCATTCGCCTCTGCTCATTAAGCATCACAAGCCATGGATGCCAGAACATATTTCCCTTTTCATCCACAATTCTCAGATAAGAGAATATATCTACCTGCAAAATACGCGCTGCCTGATTCTGTGAAATAGGTGCAAGCTGTTTGAAATCGCCTACACACATGAATTTTTCTCTTGCCAAAGCGGCTGCCGCAATTACCTGTGGCACATATGCCATTGATACCTCATCAAACATCACAAGGTCAAACTGTCTTTCGTCAAACATCGGATCAACAGTCGCTCTCGATATAGTGGTTCCTATTACAAGTGCGCTCTGCACGTAATTTCTCTCTTCCCTCCTAATCTCAGCACGAACTGCTTTTATCTTTTTCTCAATCTCCGTATATTCCTCAGATTTCATCCGATTCTTAGCTCGAAGTTCATCTCTTTTTGCATTTAATATATCAAGCTGTCTTGCAAAAGTCTCACATTTGCTTAGTGTATAATTAAAAGAGGTAGCATAAGGATTTTGCGACAATTCTTCATCTCTTACATATCCAAAACGCAATATCTTACCATTTTCAAGATATGACTGTAAACTGCTGTCCAGCATTTTTACAACCTGCTTTATCACACCGTCTACAGAAACATTACTGTGAGACACAATAAGAACTGACTTATTCTGAGCTATATAATTGTTTACAATTTTAGCCATTGTATATGTTTTACCAGTTCCGGGAGGTCCCCATACAGTAACAATGTCATCTGATTCAAGCTTTTTCGAAACAGCCGGCTGACCCATGGGAACATTTCTAATATCATCATTAGTTGCAAGTCCCGGTCCATCTCTCATAATCCTAATTGCAAGCTTATGTACATTTGGATTAAGAGATGTCATCCTCTTGTCCAAAGCCTCCAAAAGCTTCCAAGGTTCTACCATCAGATGAGCTGCATTAACCTTATCGTTTAAGTCCCTATCTAATAGAAGAATCATTTCAAAGTCTTCACATGCAAGCACTGAACCCACAGCTCTCAATCCGTCAAACGTCTCAACAACTACAGGTGCATCATCCGGAAGATGAAGCTCTGTCTCCATCTCGAATGAATATGTAAAAATCCCCTTATCACTTACGTTCAGCCTATTTCCATTTACAATCTTATATTTCTTTCCCTTGCCCTGCTTAAGATAAAAAATCTCTTTGTGTAAAGCATCAGAATATTCCGATATATCTGATGACGTATATGCTGTATACGATTCAAAAGTCTGAGTCTCCTCATTCTCTCTATTATCTGTATCAGTAGTCTTCTCTGATTTTTGTTCATCATCTACCGTTTTAAGAATAAGATTAACTATGTCTATCATTCTGCTATGCTCAACCGAAGTCATTTGACACACTTCAACTTTTTTTAACATACTCTTTCTTGAACTGTCAGTATGATAAAAAACAGATATTTTCTTATTATTGCTACATAAAAATACAAATTCCACACTAGCATCTGCAACATATATTTTTCTAGACTCAACAGGTACACTTATGGTTACTTCTTTAGTCTTCCCATTTGAAAGTAACGCATAATCCATATGAGATGAATGCTCTTTTCCGAATCTATCAGTAATTATACATTTTTCCAAAACTGTATTAATTTCTTCCTGATTATCTTTATATATGAACTTGAACGATGCATCCACTCTGTCAGAAAACTCCTTAATAACTGGCAAAAGCAGTTTGAAATGAATATCGTTAAAAGTCCTTGAAATGACCGGCTGATATGCGCTCTTAGCCTCCAAATCTGCTCCATTCAAAGCAAATGTCTGCTTAATAACATCAAGCACTTCGTCTCTCACACTGCTTTCTATAGCTTGTGCAATTAGAAACTTGTCTATATTAGAAAGCCCCATTTTAAGCTCACTTTTACTCTTAAATGGGACGTCTCTCATAGCTTCTCCAAGTCCAGCCTGAAAAAGCATCTGCATAATATTCTTTTCTGCTGAATAATCAGCCAATAAATCATTGCATAATGCAACACACTTCTTTTTGTCCTGATATACCTCATAACCATATCCGTTTGTTATTTTTTTTAATATCTTTACTATTTCTGCTGTATGCCACATATCTTATGCACTCCCAAAATCAAAATATCCTAAACCAATAAGTACCTACATTTTCATTAAGCATCTCCTGAACTTTTACAGTCCTATTTAACTCTGCCATTGTTGCCTTGGCAACAATTTTCGTAAGCTCTGATCTTTTAAATTTATTAAAGAAACCATCTAATCTAAAATAAAAATCAGTCTGCCCTTTAGCAATCCCTTGAGTTATGTATGTTATCATCTGACTTCTATTCCTAAAAATCAGCTTGTTTCATTAAAATAATTATCTTCCGTTGAAATACACTTAGGCATTTCATCTTCAAAACTATGTGTTTTGCTTATCATATAATCAGTAACATTGAAATAATCATATGCTATCCTGCCTTTAGAAGCTCCTATATCCCATGTCACATCCACCTGATATGGACTCCCATCAATATCAATAACATTCCAAGCATGGTGTTCTTTCTTACCATTTGCCTCTGCTTCCCCGGTAGCCACAATACACTTGATATCCACCGCATTCAGCAATACTTTTACAGCTTTGGCAATTCCCTCACACTGGGCTTTCTGCTTTGCAAAAACTCCTACAATGTTATGTGAGAGAACTACTCTAGCCGGTTCATCCATGTCTGAGCCTTTAAAATCATATTTCACATTTTTACAGAACCAGTCATGGACTCTTATTTCTTTCTCATAATCTGTGCCTTCTGTCAGTTTTAACTGTGCAGCCAGATTATTCACTGCGTTTTCTATGTTACGGTTATACTTTCGAACAGTTTCCCTGCTGTAAAAAAACTGTGGACAGATTGCTGTATGACCAAATGCATCCGTCGCCCAATTACACGCAGATTGATTGACATAGTATATCAACGGATTATCTCTCGTCATTGCCCGAAATATTTTGTTGAATACTTCTTTTGATAACTGTCCCTTGATTGGAATTGGAATGACATCCTCATGAGCCATCAGTCCATTATAGAAAGCCTTGTAAACCGCCTGTTCCTGCTTATTCAGTTGTGCATAATAGTAGCGGTCTACAATCACATCCGCTTCCTCCTTTACTTGTCTACATAAGCCATAACCACAGTGACATCATCACCGCATCCAAGCTCACTCGTCTCCTTGAGCCACTTTTCAAGATTATCTTTTACTGCCTCGTATCCATGCTCGCCAATCATTTTATAATACTCTCTACAGGTTTTATGAAACTCCTCTTCGCTCACAAAACTGTTGGAAAATCCATCTGTCGAAAGCATATATAAATATGGCACATCATCTGCTGCATTCTTTCTCCTTACGGATGCTACCGCTTTTCTCCATGCATCCAGTTTGGATAAAGAATGTGTCTCTGTGCCAAGAAATTTCTCTGGCTCTACCAATGGAGAAATCTCATCACCTGTAATATAGTTGATGTCGCCATCACCTATCTGAAATGAGAATACAAAGGTATCTGTAATAAGCATACCCAAAAGTGTAGTTCCATACAGAGAGTAAACCTTTTTCCAGTCGGTATTACCTTCTTTGTCTAATACGCTGCCATCTTTGTTCTTATAAAATGATTGTTTTACTCTTGCCTGCCATTCTTCACATATATCCTGTGCGAAGCGCATATCGCCTTCTCTGTTCAGAAATGTTACCAGATTCGTAAGACCATCCTTTTCTTTTCCATAATTGAGCAGATAGTTTTTCATTACTGTGCAGAAAGTATTTACCGCAATCAAAGAACCTCTGTCGCTTCTGGGGCACTTTGAGCTGCCATGTCCATCTGCTACAGCTATAATCGTAATCTTATCTGAAATTTCTTCTATCTTGCAGTTATCCTGAAGAGGTAATCCATTCTTTTCGTGAGTAGCGCCTTTTACACTTTTGCCAAATACATAACGCTTCATGAAATCCCTCCTTTTTACCAAACTGCTCCATCGTCAAAGTCATCTGGACTAGGAATATTACTCATATCTATAACAAGTGGTGCTCCTCCATTTGCAGGTGCAAAAGGATCTCCACTGCCTGCAGGTGTAGATACTGCGTCAGCATTCATAGGTTTGCTTGCTGGAGCGGATACCATAGATGCAGTTGTAGATGCCCATTTAATCATCTTTGCAAGTGCAGCTGCATTGTTTGCCTGTAATATCAGTTCCTTGTTACCTGTGAAGTCTTCAAGCACATCATCATCTGCATCCAAACCAATAGAAATCGCAATCTTAACTGCTTTCTTGAACCAAGGAAGTGCTTTTAACTTATTCAATCCATCCTTGTAAGAATCTGTTGGCTGTCCATCAGACAATAAAACAATTACCGGTGGTAATGCTCGTGTTGGCATTGGCGGAATAGAAAGCTGTGCTGCCAATAATTCAAATGCCTTTCCCATCTCTGTTACACCATTTGCTTCCAACGGATTCCATGAATAATCCTCAACCGGTACAGGCTTTACAGTAAGCCAGCTTGCCCCGGATGAAAACTGAAGTGCCCTGATAAGCAGCTGTGCATTCGGGTTATTATCCGCAGCTGATGCCATCTCCGGAATACACTCCTCAATAGCTGTATTCACCACTTCCATCTTTCCGTCATAAGACATTGAACCTGAACAATCCACTACCCAAAAGAAATGAATCGGTCTGCTTGCCAATTCTCCACCTGGTCTTTGTAAATCTGCCATAACAATTTCCTCCTTTTACTTGAACTCTCCGACTGACTCGGAGAAATGTATTTTTACGCCTGCTGCAATACCTGCTGTCTTTCCTACTTCAACAGGAATCTGTGTTCCATCCGCTTTTTCATAAGTCCAGTTTAATTTATCTTCATTGTGTATTCCCCATAATGCCGGATTCTTTGGATTCTGAACTACTTCTCCAACTACTGTTTCCATATCAAAATCACTATAAATGTGATGATGTAACAGCTTACTGTTCTGATTTAGTACCACAGTATTCTTTCCAATCACAATCCTGGTTGGTACTTTCACTGTCTGCTGACAATTCCAACATGTATGTGCCACCCCATTTGCTTCTAGGCTTTCATCATAGAAAACACTGGCACCACAAGTACATTTCATCAATCCACTCATCATATTAGCAAATAAGTTCATCCATTCAGGCTCCGTTACTCGCTTGCTTGGATTATTAAGTCCAACTGTAAAAGATTTGATAAACAACTGGCGCAGCTGTTCCGGATATAACGGCCAATAAATATTGGCGTTATCATGGATTCCCGGCACCGGTCTGTTTGTCTTATTATCCGGATCGAAGATAAAAATAGGATCCGTTCCATAGAGTTTTACTCTGGCTGCCATATCCATACACTTGATGCTTGCTTCCTGCTTCCCCTCCAATGGGTGATTTACCATAAAGAGGTAAAACAGCAATACCGCTAATGAATATCTGTCCGTATCCCTTGATGGTCTTGCTTCACCTCTTACGATCTCAGGTGCCATAAATCCCGGTGTACCAAGAACTCCTCCTGGCTTGCTGTTGCCATATGATACATTATCATTGTCGCAAATTAAGACATCTCCGTTATCCGGATTAAAGAAAAGATTTCCAAATGAAATATCCTGATACTTTGCCCCAGCAATATGTAGATTTCGATAACCTTTTGTAAGATTAAATGCGGTCCTGCATATGACATAAAATGATGGATTTACACGATTCTTCATCAAATCCACTATGCTCTTATAATTCCTTGGACGAAGCGGCATGATATATCCAAACAAGTTTCCCTGCGATGGAACAATCAGTTCCATCGGCCAGAGAAACGAACTATCCGGTGCTCCCTTTGCAATAATCTCTTCTAATAATTTCTTCTGCCGTGCTGTAGCACTTCCCTTGAAATACCATTTCAATGCATAATGCTTTCCATCACATTCCACATCATAGACTTCACCTTGTCCACCGGCACCCAGAAGATTCACTACCGTATACTTATTTCCGCTTTCAGAAGTAAGTATTGTTCCATTCTTTAACTGTCCCTCCATTATGGAATCTGCCTCCTTTGCTTCACAAGCTGTAATACTTCATATAATAGATTTCCATCATCAACATACATATTGTATGTTTTACTGCCAAACTGCAGCTCACAGGCATCTACATACGGAGTTACCGCTGTTAGATATCTATATGTTTTATCAAACCCCTTTTCAGAAGCTTGAAATACAATTCTCTGATTAGTCACATACAGGATTCCCCGATGCTGTACAAGCTCACCATGCTCAATAGGCTTCGCCACACCCACATTCCAACGATTTCCTTTTAACAATCCCGGTGTACTGTGTCCCACATGCCGGTATTGCTTTACTACCTTGATTTCAAGGTTGATTGCTTTATCAATATAATGGATTTTCTCACCACGCTTGAGAAATAAGCTGTCTGTATTCAATATCGGTAATCTTCCTGCACGGATCTCGTTCTTCGCAGCTGTAGGAAGTATGGAATTTATCTTAGGTGGCTGATTATTGCCAAATATTGCATCCAATAAGCCCATACATATCACCTCTTTCCTGTATTCTATCGTAATTTTATACTTTATGTGTCGCATCGCTGGCGACATTACACCAGCTGATACTTAATCTTATTCTTCCTGCAATACTGCTCTGCAAAAGAACCAAATGAGCATTGCACAATAAACATATTATCCGTACCCGTAAAAGCATCCTGACCAATCTGCTGTACACTATCCGGAATTATAATAAAATCCAGATTGGAGCAGCCGAAAAATGCCCGTTCACCGATAGAGTTCAATTTCTCATGCAATTCTACTTTTTTAAGTCTACTGCAATTCATAAACATCCGATCAGTTATCCTTGCAATGTTATCCGGTATCTTAATATGTTCCAGTGATTTACATTCTGCCAATAAGTCATCACCTATCCAAAATACACTCTTTGGAATATCCAATGTCCGTAAACCTGTTCCTTTAAAGGCCGCATCTCCGATTGTCTTAAGCAGTACCGGCAATGAGATTGATTTTAAGCTGTTACAATTCTCAAATGCTGAGTTTTCAATCTCTTCTACGCTGACCGGTAATACCACCTGATGCAATTTCTCACAGTCAGAAAAAGCATTTAGTCCTATGTATTTAAAGCCTTCAGTCAGAATTGCCTCTTCTATAGAAGATTTGCTAAAACTGTTATCCGCAATCTCTATAACATTTTCATTGCCAGACCTATTTTGAAATATAATTGTCTGGTTCTTATCTCCACGGAATCCGATTACAGCCAGTCCATTGCCTCTGCGACTTTTTTCATATACAAATAAATCTCCATATGATTTTCCCGAAGATGACTTATTATCTTTTATCGCCGGACCACCACCCTGCTTCTGCACTGATATGTCACAGGCTTTTCCCAATACTTTATTACCATAACAAGAACACCATACTGACACGATCCAATCTGCATTCACTCTGCTGATGCCATAGTCATCCATCAACTGCTTCACATACCGGAAAGCAAATGTATTATTGAGCAGATTCGCCCTCTGAATATCCTGTGCAATTCCCATGTTGTATGCCATAAGAATCAGATTGATATTCTTTGCCTCTTCCGGAAATATATCTTTTACCAATGCAGTAAACTGTCTCTTATCATCTATTGAATTTTCATACTGTCGAAGCATTGCTTCAAAATCCTGCTCAAAAATACCTCATCACCTTCTTTACTCTACGCCCAAGGCTTTATATACTGCTTCTTCCGGAGAAGAATAGAATATCAGACTAAACGCTCCAACTAAGTCAGATGGTACAGTTCCAAGATCTGCTGCCGATGTAATTGGAAGAAGTACCTTCTTAGCTCCACTATCAAGGCACACCTGCAATGTACTTGCCAAATCTTCTACTTTAATAAGTGTTCCACCGATACTAATCTCACCAAGTACTGCAAGACTGCTAATTGGAGGCTTACTAAGTGCTGCCGATGAAATAGCAATCAGTGTAGGAAGTGCGAGATTTCCTGTCATTCCAAGTCCCTGCATATCCTGATAATTGATGATGTAATCCTTAGTTGTTGTACTGATATTTCCAGATATTGCATTGCCGTTTGCCTTCAGATAATTAAATGCCGTATTGGTTGCTTCCTTCGGCTCTTTTCCGGAACCAATACCTGTACAAGTCAGCTTTCCATTTCCCGGCATCATCTGCGTTTCAAGACGATAGCAGCCTATCATTCCAGTCTTTGACTTTGATACTGTATATAAGCATCCCGGCTTGCCCATACCTTCAGGAATCATCTTGCCACCGCCCTGCTCCGGTACGGATACAAAATGCTCATCAAAACTGTCATTGTCTATGTATGAGAAGTTCACATCATAGAACTCCATTCCACCAATCTTCTTAAGCTGTTCTTTTACTCGTCTACGAAGTTCAAGTGAAATATCCATGATCTCTGCAACTTCTTCCTTGCTGACTTCTCCATCCGGATAAATCAATTTAATAAATCCGGAAATCAGCTTACGAACAGCAATTGCATCTCTCTGATTTAAATTATTTCCTAATTTGAAATACTTCTCTGCTATATTGCTGTAATTATCCTTACGAAGTTCACGCATGAACTCTGACAGATAATCTGTGATAAATCCATAATCATTTGTAAATGAATCCGGTCTGTACTTAGGAATCTCCCAGCCCGGTATATATGCATGGAAACGGTCAAGGAAAGCAGTATCCGTACCCATTTCAGGAGGAAATGGATCAAACAGACTTGATGTCTTCTGCAATGTCTCAACACTCTGATTGATATTACCTACAAAGACCATTGATGCCTTTGCCTGTATCTCAGCCTTGCCACGAGAAAATGCACCTGATGCCATATATCCCTTCATAATCTGGATGCCATCTTTATCCTTAAACTTGATACCAGCAACCTCATCAAATGCTACAACATCCCACATTCCGACAAGCCCTACTGTATTGTTAGACATGTTATAAAACAGATTTGCAACTGTTGTCTGTCCTCCGGCAACGAGGATACTGTTTGGAGAAATCTGCTCATATATGTATGATTTACCTGTAGAACGAGGTCCCAATTCACACATATTAAAGTTGTTCTCAACAAGCGGAATCATACGGGCAATCAATAACCATTTAGCTCTGTCAGAAAGCTTGTCCGGTTCCATACCAGTAGAACGAAGCAGAATATCCATCCACTCTTCCTTTGTAAATGCCTTACGACCATTCTTTACCTCATCCATATCCACATGTGGCATCTGAATCGGTGTCAGCTTTCTGATACGGATAGGCTGTGTATTCTTCTTGTCTTCCTCGATAAACTCATAGTCAAGCTGGAGAATACACCAGATACCCCCACAAAGCAGACGGTCATAATCCTTTACATAGTCAGCACTGATAGGAATATTCTTAATGCCAAGGTTAGAGAAGGTTGCCTCGTACCGGTCTTCCTTTGTATTAAGAACTACTGTAATCCTGTCAATAACTGTATAGCTTCCTTTCTCTCGAAGAAGGGACAATATCTTCTGTGCTTCATCCGGGCGAACATAGTTATCACGCAGAATTCGCTTCACATTGTCTACTCCCTCGTCAATAATCTCCTGATCATCGGAATTACAATACTGTCCGAGAAGATATTCCAGTACATATACCGGAACATTTGCTCCTTCACGAATTGATTTAGTCAAGTCCTTACGGACAATACGACCATCATAATATTGGCGAAGTTTTTGCTTTATGATTTCTCGTCTATCGTCGGTTTCTGATATACTGTTGTATTCACTTATTTCCTGCATGATATCCTCCTCACATTCTATTAAAATCTTAGCGGAATACTCGATTTTTTTATTCTATTATCACCATTTATTCCATACTGCTCTAATAAGCGATTTAATCCTGCTTCCGTCATATCATTGAATAACGAAGGAGAAAATGTCACTCCTAAAATACTATCCACATCAAATAAACATTTCTGATATGGTATTATGCATCCTCCATGTATTCTAAACTTTTCTTTACAAGGTATTCCCTTTTCAGAATTATCTTTACCCTCTAACAAATATGTTGAAAAAATAAAACGATATTCATCTTCAACTTCAAATTCTTTTGATTTAAAAAATAGACCATAATCCATTGCTTTATTAACCATATAATTTGCAACTATTGGTAACATTTGTTCGTCGCCTAATTCGACATATCTACTATAGAATTTATTAAATATTGATTCTATAAGTTCCAATTGCCTTTTCTTATCATATATAACTTTTCCCTGAAACAATACTAGATGTTTATCATAATTTCTTGGTGTTTGTTGCCCTCCATCATTTAAAATCTCAATTTGAATAGTCGATGCCAATTTATCTATATCAAAACCAATATTATACCCTTGAATAGAATTTCCTTTCGTATAGTAATTCCACATTTCCAGCGAATCACCATTCATACTAAATGAGATAGTATATTTATGTACTAGTTCTGTCCACTTTTCTATTTTCGAAAGGCCTAATTCCCTTTCCACATACTTAATTAAAGTTTCATTGTTCTGACATAATTGCTTTATATTATCTTGAATAAGCTCAATTACATACATTCCCTCACTTGCATCATTAAGAAAATACATATCTGTTGCAAACAAAGAATTTGTTTCAAATATTCCTTGTAAACTCTCTGGACTCGTATAGTGATATATTGTTCCATGGCATTTTTCTATTCCTTGATACTGAAAACTATTATATAACTTGATAAACTCATTCCAATTATCCATTGATTCACCTTCTTTTTTCTAAAATCCAAAATCATCAACAAACGCAATATCAATCATAAACTCATACTGCTGCAAGATATTCTTCCCATCATTTGCATCCGCCAACACAAGATAATACTTGTCTCCATACTTATATTCTCTTGACTTCAAAGTAAACTTCTCATGGAATGTTCTCTTCTCCGGTGCATCTTCCCTGCTATTGGCAATCATAGGCACATCAAATGAAATCTTTTCGCCATCTTCCGTAGTAAAGTAAGCCACGATACTTCTTGCTTTCATGGTGTCCGTGACTTTCTCTGTCTGAATGAAATCAAAGTATGTAATAAGATTCGTCACCTTACGAGTAACAGATGTCAGGACAACATCTACATAATCGTATGCCACACCTCTGGTATTTGTGGTAAGTTCAATGACCGGAACCATCATCTCCTGCAGAGACGTACCGCCATGTACATAGTTCTGTCCACCTCCGGCAACCTTGAAAATATCTGCTCCAACCGGAGTATCCACATACAGTTTATTGAGGTACGCCATTGTTCTTGCCATGATTCCCTGCTCATTTACTGCATCCTCTGTAATAAGGAATCTCTTGTTTGTATAAAGGCATTTATCCTTTGGATATGATACCTTGTCAAACTCCTGTAATCTGTCTCTCTTATATAAGAAGCCATGATCTGCAGTAATGAAAAACTTTGGTGCTGATACATAACCAGTCAGTTTCTTAACGAACTTATGTATCTCTTCTATCGCCTCTGCACAAGCGTTGAATACCTCATTCTCACTTGCAGGCTTGTCTCCTCTTGCATCCACCTGATTGTGATAGATGTACACGATATTCTTGCCCTGAATCAATTCCCTGATTCGAGTCTGATTTGCATTTGCCACTTCATCAAATGACAATGCCACATTATTTTCATTATAAGATTTCAGTATCTTGTCTCTCTGCTCCATACTTGCACATGCCTGTCCATCAACAGTCACATTCAAGTTGCCATCCACCTGCATCTCTTTATGCGGAAGCAGACTCGCCATTCCAACTGATGTAACAGAAGGCAGGCAACTAAGCATACACTCCATCTTCGGTGTACACTTCTCATCCAATTCCAATCTGCTGAAAAGTTCCTTTGCACACTCATATCGGAAAGCATCGGAAATAATCACAATAACCCTCTGCTTTCCATCGTAACCTCTAAGATAATGCTTATAGAAATCTTCCTGCTTAGGCAGGTCTGTAGCATTCATTACATCATTTGTAAAATTCTCATTCCACTTTGGTGTTATCTTCTGCAAATATGTATTCGCATAAATATTCTCTACTCTCTGTCTTGCATCAGAAAATTTGCTGTTATCTTCAATCTGATCATATGCATAATAAAACCATCTATAATATGAATCTATCAGGTATGACTCTTTCTGATAATTTGTAACCAATGTCTGAATATCACTTGAAAACTCCATAAGTGATACAGACTTCATCATCAAATACGCATACTTGATAGTTGTATATTCATTCTTGTATCTTTCGCTATAATGATATGCCTTAGACATTCTCTGGTCAGCTACCTGAGCAATATTAAGTCCATCAATCTGTGCATCTAAAATCTCATCATTTAACTGTTCCAATGCCCAGTCAATAATAATGTCATCTAACCCGGCAAACGCATCACAAGCGAAAACGTCCGCCAACTGGAGAGAACTATCTTTTTTCTTCTCCACATCTTTCTTTAATCCATCCTGTATTCTTGTCACAAAACGCAGAGACTTATCTATTCTTTCTACCAGCTTGTCATAGGCATCCTGATAATTTACATTGTCCATGATATTACGGATAAAGACTACAACATCATTGCGTTTCTTAAGAATATAGGACCTCATTGCTTCCGGTACAGTAGCTTTTAATGTAGATGATGCATATGTTAATATCATACAAGCAGACAAATCATCTATATTCGGCTTTTCAGATTTATATCCAAAGAATTTTTCGCAAAGTTCCCAGAACTTATCGGTCAATCCATTATCATCCAATGCCTTAAAATACTTCTCATTGTCACCGAGCATCATCTGCTTAACTACTTCCTCAAAATTTGGAGTCTTTACATCCGTGAGTACAGCAATCAAACCGATATCAATTGACTGTGCATTGTAATGGTCAATTCCAAGTTCCTTGAACTTCTCAATACGATGCTTATTCTTCCAGAAATTAGCATACTGTGATAAATGCTCCTTAAAGCGATTATCAATGCCAATCTCCTGAGACATCTGTGATACTCTGTCAGTATAATAAGGTGTTGAGTAATAATACATATCTGCGAGAGGATTCTCTGCATCACTTGGCTTTGCAAAGGCTGCATAGACAAGATATTTGCTCTCTTTGTCCTCTTCGTTTAATAAATACTTTGAATAGAGCCAGTTTGTACCATCAAGAATGTGCAACTTTACATCACCAAGCTGCAGTTCCGATACCTCATCCTCATATTCACCTTTATCATCAAACCAGAATATGATTCTTGTCTCTGACCTGGCAAATTCTGTATTTAATTGATTCTGTATGTTCTGTAAATCCATATTTCACCTTCTAATCCATTTGTGCAGATAGTCTGCACAAATTACATTTATTCAATCATTATGATTATAGTATCCAGTAAGTGGTCACTAATGGATACTTATCGGACACTACCAGATACTTATTGAACACTTTATATCCATCAATAAATAAAAAATGTCCGATAGTGTTCAATAAAGTGTTCGATAAGCGAAAATTTGTTCAATCATGATATCTTCAATTTAGTCTCAAGCCATGAAATAACTATTCCACAATACGGCGTCAAATTACGTTCCTGTACCAAACTTTCATATGTACGCTCTAATTCACGTATAAATGCATCCTGAGATTGTCCTTTGCATTTTCCCATAATTCTGCTTTTCTCTTCCATCAAAACTCTTCTACGAATTTCGGGAAGAGAGACCTCTTTACAATTTAAATTCAGGGTTTCTGTAACATCCTTCTTCCATTATCCAAAATGCGAATCTGTTCTTTGGCTACTGAATTAATTACTGTCGGTCCGTGTGAGCTGACAATAAATTGTACCTTAGGAAAAATAATATTTATATAACTTTTGTTTACCATTTATATCCTATTGTCCAACTCTTCTACTGGAAGCTCTACTGCTTCCAAAATTTCCTCTATAATTTGATACACATATGTTCCATAGTCGGATGGTATTTTTTCTTCTTTTCCCTTCACTAATTCTTTTGCTCTTTGCACAGCAAGTCTTATTTTTTCATCAGAATAGTGCTCAAACTTTAAATGTTTCTGATCCTTCAATGGTGCTCCCTTTTCGGTCAAACGAATTCTAAAATGATCAGTTGCTTCATATGGATGTGTTTTCGTTACTGCGTATTTTCTATCCTCTTCACTCACTTCATCATGATGTAGCAATAACCATATTTCAAAAAAAGGATTACTTATCGCATATTTATATCCCTTTTTCTCACACTCCTGAATCGCCTTTTCAAATTCAGTTTTGTGATTATCTAAATTATCATCCACATCTGAAACAATCCAAAATTCATCTTCTGGATATTTCGAAAATTCATATTTAGTTTCTTTTTCTTCCTTAAATTTATTGATTCGTTCTACCAATTGCCATGGTTTCGATTTTCCTAACACTTGATTCTGTTCTCGCGTCCGCTTTTTAGGAAGTGTGTGTACTTCATCTTCTGCCACAGAAATCAGCTGTACTCTGCCTTTTACCCCGTCATAAATGTTCGATAAAACTTCTATATATTCTTCCTCCGTGACACTTCCTTCACATGACAAAAAAATAATTTTAGATGTTGCTGGTCTTTTGGTCCTATAAGGGTTTTCACTAGTAAATGGTGTACTTCTTCTGTGAATAAGCTGCATTCATTACACCCCCTTTATCATCGGAACTGCTCCGAAACGACCATTCAAATACGCCTTCAAAACATCCTGATCATCTTTAACATCAAAATCAGACATTGGTTTAATTGTTGTCTCTCCTGTTAATTTCTTTTCTACAAACCATATCTCGTCTTGTGCAAAATTATCCAAATCAATCAAATTTACATCATGTGCTGTATAAATGATTTGGCAATTTGCATCATTACTATTTTCCAAAAAAAGTTCTAATAAATACTTTGACAATTTAGTATGAAGACTTCTGTCAATTTCATCTACCAGATAAATACTCCTTGTTTTTTTATCCATTGCAAAAAGCATTGGCAATAAATCCAATAATCTTTGAGTTCCATCTGATTCATCTTCTAAATCAAATTCCACACTCTTTGAATTTAATCTATGTTCGAATTTAATTTGAATAAGCGTCATCCGGTTTTCCTGTTTTTCTCCAAAAATATAATATTTTCCGCCTATACTGAACATCCCCTGTTTTTTCCCTTCAATATCCTGAATTAATTCTTTTGGGAAATGTGCCCTTTCAGCAAAATCATGGAAATCCAGCTCATCACTTACAGCTGATACTCGTACAACTCCTGTATCCATCTTACTCAGACTATTAGATATAAATTTCTGAAAATCCATATCTCTACTGATTCGGATTGGCAAAAATCGCACTTTTGTATTTGGAAAAATAACCTGAATCGCCCGAAACCATTCCATTACAGGCTCCACTCTTTTTACACCGTTATCATATAATTTATATAAAAACAACTGATTTTTTTGTTTTTCTTTTATCGTTTCTTTTAAAAGTTCAGCCAGTTCTCTGTTTTTTGACTTCTTTCGTGCAAACTTTGAAGTAATTTCTATTATTGTTTTTTCTTCTTTATCCGTCTGTCTTTCAAATAAAGGTTCAAAACCATTTTGTGTCAGAATCATTAACCATTCTTCGTAGACCTGCATTGAATCCACTGAAAAACCATATTCATAAATCTCATTATCTTCTGCTAAAAAAGTAAATTGAAATACTGATTGCTGATCCAAATCTTCAAATTTCCCCTTGAACTGATTAATGCCAGTCCCCTTTCCAGACGGAATTCCATCCACAATAAAATCTCTGGCAAAATCAATAGATTCAATAAAACTACTTTTTCCAGAAGCATTTGGTCCATAAAAAGCACTCCGTTTCAATATTTTCCAAGTTCCAGCCTTTGTTTGAATCTCTTTTGTATATCGTTCATCTATCTCTGGTGTTGTTGGGAACATACTGAATTCAATATTATGTCCAATAGATTTAAAATTCGATACGTTATATTTTAATAGCACCTTAATCACCTCACCTATTTAATTTTAGCCAAAAGATCCACTTTTAACGCTTTCTTACCTTCCTGTGCCACTTCCACACCTTGGAACTTTGTATAATTAACTTTTACACCGTCATCCAAATCAATCTCTATTCTCTGATTGGCAACATGAGCAATTGCTTCATCATATATCTTCATCTCTGCAAGCTGTTTTGTATATTTTGTTACCGCCTTTGTGGCTTTTGATTTCTCTGATGCAGATGTCGCATTATCAATCGTATACTGAGCACTCTGCATTGCAGTCTCCACATATTTCTGTGCTTTATGAAGATAATCCGTTCTTACTCTGCCGACTGTGTCTGCATCATAACGGTGCATGTAAATAAGTGCCTTAAATCCATTCTGCTTACCACTATCAAATAACCAGTAAATAGGACGCTTTTGATATACTTTCAGATGGTCCGCATAAAAATCTTTCAAGAAATAGTTACGGATGACTTCTCTAGATGTAGCCCCTTTGTTTCCTAATGCATTTGCAATAAAATCAAGGTTCTCTTCCAATGTATCTGCTCCATATACTGTTTTTATAAATTCTACGAAACGTCCAACAATATCGTCAGAAAAATATTCTTCATCTGTAATTGGAATGATATTATCACAATCCGGTATAAATGTCGTATATTTGTTGTTATCCCATTCACCGCTTGCGAATGCTAATCCATCAATGTCTAAAGAGTATCTCCCCAACATACAACCTACTGCATAAGAAATCATATTAACTATAATTTCTCGCAATGTTATATTCCTTATTGAAATAGTTTTGTCCGCAACCTCATCCGTATACTGCTGATCTAAATTGTAAATTTGTAAAAATATATGATTTATATTTTCTTCATACTCTTTTAAATTAATAATTTTACGACTAATATCATTTTGATAAAAATTCAATGAATCACTCACTTTATCAAAAAGCTCTCGTAATCCTAATTCTATTAATGGATTTCTAATGTAATTCCAACTCGTCTCATAACTATCCCATTCACTTTTAGAAATTTGAATACACTGTTTTACATTCTCATTTATCTCATCTACTCTTGTTTCATCAACTATAACAGGTATATTTTTTATATCTCCTATCTGAAAGTTTATTGTAGGATTAAACGCACTCAGGAAGTTGTATGCTATTTTTGAGCACAATAATCCCAGTCCATATAAAATCATATCCTCATTTGCAAATCCCGATGAACCACCTACATCAAATATAAATCCCCCTGGTGATAAACGAGCAGCAAATGTATTAGTTGATATTAAGGACCACGTAATTCCTCTTCTAAAATAGTAGTCGACATTTTGTGGTCGAGACCTTAATTTTCCTTTTTCATCCTTAAAATTTTTAATACTATATCCATTGTTTTCCCAGTTAATAACTGTTGAAAAATTACCATACCACTTTCTATAATCTCCACTTTTGTTATATGGAACATATGTTTTTTTAGACTCAATAAATTCAATTGCATTTTTGCACTTAAATGCTATTTTGTTATAGTCAACTTCATACCATTCTCGTAAAAATCTATCATTATCCCCAGTCGCTAATCCCTGTCTAATATCAATTAAATCCCCAAGTTTTTTTTCATTCACAAGTATTTTCTGTTCATTATCAGACAACCAAAAAGCATAATTACAGTTTGGATACTTAACAAATTGCTCACTCGCCACCTTAAAATAATCTTCAGTAATTCTTTTCTTAAGAAATACTCTTTCTTTATCATCATTTGTTTTACTCGTATTTAACTCAAAGTACTTTCCACGAAATGCAGAAACACTTACATTTTGTGCTACAAAAGCAGTAGCATGTGCCACTTGTGAATTCAATTCAGGAAAACTATTAAATCCAATTTTAAGAAGAGAATCTATCTTTTTGCCCGCGAACATAATTCTTAACTTTTCATAACTTGACAAAAAAAGCCAAGCTTGCATTGTTACATAGGCTAATAATCCATTATTTTTTAATAGATTTATTCCTTTAACCATAAACACCGCAAACAAATCTGCTTTGGCTTCTGAATAATTTAAAGCAACATAATTATTTAATTTTGAGCTCATACCTCTATTTCCCATATATGGTGGATTCGTTACAACTATATCATAATTTGTGCTTATTACCTCCGCAATTTTCATCAATTTTCTTAGATTTTTCTGCGTCTCATTACTCCCTAAATTTTCAAAAGTAACTTGACCATTATCATTCAAATCATCGACAAATCTATCGAGCAAATTCCAATCGCATGCACCTACCTTTAAAATAGAACCATATTCTCTAGCATCCACAAATGTATGAAGCAAATACTCCACTTGCTCTACTGCCTTTGCTCTCTCTATTTCAGGCATAGATACACCGAAGAATTGTAAATGTCTCTTTTCAATGTCGTTGCTTTCCATAATTGCATACACTTTCGGCTCCGGCTTTCCGTCTTTTCCACTCAGGAATCGTCTATTGTATCCACGACCTTTCATCATAACTGCAAAATAAGCCAACTGATATGCTCTCTGGTCAATATCTAATCCATGAATATTATGCTCTACAATATCAAATGCCGCTTCTCTCTTGTCATATCCTGCACTTTCATAAATATCCATCAGTACATCGAACATAGCAATCAGGATATGTCCACTACCCATACAAGGATCAATGCAGGTAATTTCAGTTGGCTTTAAATCTTTGTAGGTAGTTCTTATCTTTGCCAATTTTACATTCACTTCATCCTCCTGCTCAGCTTCCGGAAGATAATATTTCCATCCGAATCTCTCCGCAGTTGCTTTTTCATCTATACTCGAATCAACTGCACGCAGATGCTCAATCCAAATCCTTCCGACCGAGTTTTCAACCATATAACGAACAATCCAGTCCGGAGTAAAAAGCTGTGTTGCCGCAGGTATTCTCTCTTTTGTGATTTTTACATTCTTTTTCAATTTTGCAAAAGTATCATCTTTTAATTCAGTATTGTAATACTGATATAGCCATCCTATAATTTCCACTTGTCCGGTAGGCTGTCCATCTTCTCCAATTGTATTTACATTAAAATCTTCTTCTGGAATTCCTCTCTTTTCATCTACAAGCATACGAATTACATCATCTTCATTCGTAAATGAGATGTTCAGAAGCATTTCTGTATAGTCTTCTGTCTCTTCAAATAGTCCCGGTAACACTTCATGAAGCAGATTACACTGCTTGATAAAGAGCATTCTGAATAAATCATCAAGCCTGTTATTCATCTTGGCATCAATGATTTCTTCTCTTTCTTTATCTGTAAAATCCCAGTCAATTTCAGGCGCCATTGTTACTACATCTGGCTCATTCTTTCCTTCTTTTTCAGAAGAAAGCACACGAACTCTTACAGGATACATATAGTCATTCACTTCCATAAAACGGATAGCACAGATTCTGTTAAACCATGTATATGCCACTTCTTCCACTACCGCTTCAAAGCCTCTTGCATGAATCTGGTCTACCAGTTTTCTTCTCTGCTCACACTGTTTTTTGTTAAGTGTTACCTCTGTTCCTGCTGCTGTCTTGTATACCTCAAAATCTGCACCTTTTGTAATTGCTTCACTGCAATTATCCGGTGTAATTCCAAGCATACCCGCTTTATCCGTAACGGATGCTATCAGCTTATTTCTTGCATCTATTGCAAATTTCTTAATTGCATTTTTGTTCATGTGCTATATCCTCCAATCAAGCTTATCAGCTCAATGTAATTATTGTGTCTTCTTCCAGTTCATTCATCAGTTTCTGCTTCATCTCAGCAAGAAACTTATCAATATCCTGCTCTGACTCTATCAAATATGTTCTAGCCCCTGCTACATTGCTGATGGAAACATTCTTACGTCTCTTGGTCTTTACTTTAGTCTGTACCGGTGTAGGATCAATCGACTCTTTACCGGGTACTACCGGTGCAACAGGTGGTTCCGGTGCAGGCTGGTGAGTCCTCTCATATTCATCTATTTCATCCAAGCATTTGATTTTTAAAGTGTCACTTTCCAGCTTGATATTCTTGATTGCTGCTATATCATTTGATTTTTTCAGCTTATCCCAGATTTCTTCATACCTCTGATTGATACGAGGACGGAGTACCTCTGCAAATTGCTTTGTATCCAAAACATCTTTCACTTTAAGGAAGTCGTCATGTACTAATGGATCCATGATAGCTGCTTCCTTTTCAAGCAATCCCATATGAAGCTCTTCAAATCTCTTATTTAATTCCGGTAATCTCTGAATCTTACCAAAAGGCTTGCTGTCCTTTACGATGGTCTCTATCTCTTCAACTACTTTTAACAGTTCCTGGTCACTTACATAAGTCTTACTGTTGCCAAAATATGCAAGATTCTTTACTGCCTCTTCAAAAATCTTTTTCTGATCTCCCTTAAAGAAATCAAATACAGGTGCAGTATCTTCTGCATCATCAAGCAGGTCATCTCTCTTCTTATCTACTGTCTTGAAGAACTCTGTAGGCTCATTGATATCAAGGAGTTCTGCAAGTCTCTTTCTTGCCTCTTCCATCAGTCGCTTACAAGGATATTTCGGATTGATTCTGTACTCTACAAGGATGTCATCGTATACTTCAACTTTATCCTTCGCTCTGTTCTTGAAGCTGCTCATGATTTTGTCATCATCATCACTGGATACAGTAAATCCGAAGTAATCCTTCATAACTTCTTTTGCGGAGCGAATCTGTCCATCAGTTGCTCTTTCTCTGATGTCTATCAGGAGTTTCTCTACATACTCTCGCTTTGTAATATATCTGACCAGTTCATCCTGATTCGTTGAAAGTAATGACAGGCTCTGACTGTTAAGAGTAAGAGACACTCTTCCCAGCTTGAACAGCATTGCAACAAGCCACTGCACATCCTTTGGATCAAATCCATAAGGTGCTGCACCAAACTTATCCTGTAATGACTTGAGGGATGTCTTCATATGTCTGGCATTGTTTAATCCAATTACCTGTACCACTTCCTCTAACGCAAGCTTATTTGGTGTGGTATCACTTGTGCCAAGGAAACTCATCTGACCATCGCTATGCTTAAAGATAGCACTAATATCTGAAAGCTCCGGTGCTGTCTCCATATAGGTAAGCTTATTGTATTTCATTGCCACGAGCTTACCGAGTGCCTCATTGATTCTTGTTGCCGACTCCTTAGCTGAAATAGTTGCCTTATCGCCATTTACATAAATGTCTGCATTCTTTAATGCATCCTCAATAAAGATTCGGATTCTATCCTTCTTCTCAATACGCTCATCCTCTTTTGCCCTGCGGATACTGTCAAAGCTGCCTCTGGCTCCAGACGCATTTTTATTAAGGAATTTATATATCTTAATGGATTCTGTAATCTCATCAAGGAATGTACTGTCATTTGGCAGCTTCACAATCACACTGCTTTCCTGTGCTGAAAGCAGACGAAGTGCAGAGTCTGCATAATCTCCGCCATAAGGTGTGATAACTGTCACTCCGATATCGTTAGACTGATTGCCCTTGAAGAATCGGTCATCCACCTTCTGGTTGAATGGGAATAAGTAACGGCTGCTGTAACGGTATTTCTTCTCTGTATAGATTTCTTCAAAGATAACTGTAGAAGCCTCTCCGATGATTTCTCCCATCTCTACTGACTCATTATTGATGGCATTGTTGATTTCCTGCTCTTCATTTGTCAGAAAGATGTACATTTCACCATTCTTCTGTACAAGTGTCTCTTTAATCAATTTCTTTAATGATTCTTCAATCTTAGAACGGACTTCAATTCTGTCATCATCGATGTTTGAAATCATAAGCGTAGTCAGGTTGTCCACATTTGCTTTGATTTCCTTGACATATTTAATCATAAAGAGAACTTTCAAAAGCTCAACATCGAACTCATCCAGCTTACTATTATTCTCTGCATCTGAGATTACCTGACTGTGCTGGTGGTCAATAAACTTATGTAATGGATCATAGAAATAACTGAACGGAACCAATACCCCATCCTCTTTATCCATTACTCTGATTGCTGACTCCTGAAACAGTGCAAGCATAGAACGTGACTGATCAGACAGATGCTTTCCACTTGCGCCATGTGTTCTGACGGCAGTAAGTACCTGTCCTAAAAGATTGAACTGATATGGTATGAATGGATAGCAGTCTGCAAAATCCGCCTTATCTGCATACAGCTTCTTGTCCGCTGTATCCGCTGTAAATGTAATAAGATTTTTGATAATTGATTCTTTCTGCTCATAGAGAAGTCTAAGCGTCTGTGTTGCTGTCTCATTCTTTGCAAGCACACGCTTACGGATTACTTCATCAACATTGGATGCCGAAAGAGAAAGTCTCGTATCAAAACGTCCCTGAATCTTAGAAAAGTCATTTCCCTTTGTCTTTGTAATAGAATCAATATCCTCCTGGCTCGTTACGATAACCCATGCCTTACCTTTGCAGGCTGTTCCAAGGTCTTCCACGATTGTCTGGAGATTGAGCATAAGCTGTGTATCATCTGCAATATACTGACCGATTTCATCCACTAAGAAGATAACATGATGATTCGGACCTTTCTTCGCACAGTATTCCTGCACAAGTGATACGAACTTCTCGATACTGAGGTCATAGTTACCCTTAGCATTCTTGCACCAGTTGCGGGCGGCTTCCTCACTCATGAAATCCATCTCGACTAATGTCTTTACTACTTTATCCTGAATAACTGCAAATGCCTGTCTCTTTTTATCCCAAGGTGCTCCTGCATTCGCTTCGAACTTCGCTTTGAACTCTTCAAATCTGCCCTCGTTATCCAACTGGCGCTCAAATTCTGCAAGATAAGGTATTGAACCACAATATCCCTGCATCTCATTGAACACCTTCATAAATACTTCGACGATAGCCTCCTTACCGGAGCCTACCTTTGCAGACCCCTTTGAATCAATATTGAAAAGCATGACATCTGACTCAATAGTTCCAGCCTTTGTCATCTCTGCAATAAGCATTGGATCTTCTATTTTTTTACCATCTGTAAAATACTCAATGGCTCTTTTACCTTCTACTGTGCTGTTTTTCAATAAATAAGACAGTATTTTCAGGAAGTGAGATTTACCACTTCCAAAGAATCCGGAAATCCAAACACCCATCTTATCTGTATATCCATCTACACCTTTTTCATAATTGTTAAAGAAATCCCTGAAATGCTTCAGAAGTTCCTTGGTCACTACATATTCATCTAATTCCTGATATACATTTTCTTCATCCGACTGACCTACTTTAATAACGCCCTTGATGTCACGGTCAATCTGCTTTTCAAACATATTTTTAATCTGCATTGTATTTCCTCCTCTACACCAGACGGAATGCCCTGTAATAGTTGTGTGAATCCATCGTTCCAAATAATTTCAAATCCTGTCCGCTATACTCTCCCGGATAGAAAAGCACTACCGGCACACTATCAAGTACCTGATGCATGTTATTTAAGATGTTGTGACTTGCTATTATCGGATGGCACTTGCCTACTCCGGTAAGAAATACCACACTGTCTGTCAAATCTTCCTGCAATATTCTTGATATGATTAGATTCAGCTCATTTGTCTCATCCAGTCCCAAAGTCTCTACAAGGCTGTCTGCCATTTCAAAAAATCCATTCTCTTTTTCCAAATCAAAGAATGCTTCCAGATAACCTTCCTCCTGCAATATCTCAACCATCAGGTGAAACAGGTCAAACTCAACTATTCTGAAATCTTTGTTTCCGTTGTTTATTCTATCCTTAAGGTATGCTATATGATTTCTCACATACAGCTCTTCTCTTGGATCATAATCGAATATATAATATCCGACTTCATTTCCAAGTCCTTTATTCTCTCTAAACGACTTATCTGATATTTTGCCTTCTATCTGATTCAGTCTATCATCCAAACTTAACTTTGCCATGCTCAGACTCCTTTAACTGCATTGATATATGCATCCATCCCATTACTTTGAAGTAGTTCCTCTATACGATAATTAACAAGAGCGTGTCTGATTATCCTTGTCTTTGTTGATTCAATCAATCCCGCATCTGCAAGATTCTTCATATAACAATTCTTGAGTTTCTTAATTCCTGATTCTGACCAGCCTGCTACTTCCTCACTTTGAGCTGCCTTATCGTCAAAGAATCCATTTATATCTCTATCTTCTATCGTCTTTTCTCCAAGTATTACCTTGCCACGATACACATCATATACAAATTCAAAAAAGAGCTTATCTGTATTCATAATTGCAATCAGTGTCAGCAGCTTTGCATTCTCATTATCCACTTTAACCAAAAGCTCTACTGCTCCATCAGGCAATGACGAAAGCCGATTATATACATAATTGAATGTCCTCCGTAATCTGGTCTCATTTCTAAGCTGATAAAGATTCTCACCAATTACCTTATCCTTTATTTCATCCTTCGACATACCTGCTGCCATAAGTTCTGCTGTCTGTTTCGTCTCTACAAATGCAAATACCTGAGACACCATGCCTGCACTATAGTTCATTGTTTCCACCATCCTTATTCTTTTCATAGTGAATAATGTCACCAAAGTCGCAGTCTAACTCATCACAGATTTTCTCCAAAATATTCATAGAGACCTTCTCACCCTTTGTCATCTTGGCAATCGTACTGCTGCTTATTCCGAGATTATTAATCAAGTCCACTTTCTTCATATTTTTGTCAATTAACAGCTTCCACAATCCGTTATATGATATTGACATATACATACCTCTTGTCTTTCATAATCACTGTCTGTATTACTATCTATAATAGCAAATCCCATTATGACCATTTTACCATATATAATGCACAATATCAATAATATTATGAATAAATGCTTCGTTATGTCGAACTTTATTTTTGAGATTATTTATTAAAAGGCAGAGTGTATATTTTTCCAAATTCTACACCCTGCCAAATAGCTATGTTTCTGCTATCAGTTTTATCAATCACCTAAATACTGCTGCATGACCTTATATGCATTCAATGTATCCGTGTCAGCATCATTGAATGTACTGGAATATGTCTGCAGACTTCCTGACGGATCAGTCGCACAGCCCGTTAAAGCCAAATATGCGTCATAGAAATCTGACAATGCATCGTATGCATCTTTATATTCTTCCGGTGGATTCTTCAATTTTTTCATCAGGCTATTGACTGTATCCTGATTCTTATCAATACTATCAATTTTGCTGCTAAAGCTTGAATCTACAAAAAGATTTCCCAGTGCATCATTAAAATCTGACACGAAATATCCATCCGGTCTGGTATACTTATCTGTCTCATCATCTTTTTCCTTGTATATAGCATTGTACCAAACATTCTTAATCAGATTTCCGCAATCCTCAGCATCTCCTGCGCCCTTGAGCATAGTTACTGTAGCCAGTTCCAAATTATCTGAATATGTCTTAACACTTTCAGCATACTCCTTAGCTACTTTTTTCTTCTGATACTGGGTAACTCCAAATATTGTTACGCCACCCAGAATCAGAACTGCTATTGCAATTCCTATGATTATCTTAATTTTCCTAGTGACCTTCACACCGGTTACGTCCACCTTCTGTGGCTTTTCGTTGAGCTGCGCATTTAACTGTTCTTCGACCGGACACCCACAGTTAGGACATTCTGACATGCCCTCTATCAGTTCTGCACCGCACTCCATACAATACTTTTTCTCTTCCGATATCAGTACTTCACCACAGTGAACACATTTTTTTGCTTTATCAGATACCATCGCTCCACATCGTGGACATTCAACCATAGCCATATTAAGTTCCCCTTTCTAAACACCTGCCACCTGCAGGTGATACTGCTTTATGATTCTCTGCGCAACCATCCTATTCAAATGATTATTTACCGCTACAGTATTTGTTCCATTTGAATACATAAAGTGTGAACCCTTGCATCTTTTATATTCATATCCATTCGCTACCAGTATTTTCTTCATCAGTCTTGCGTCTATAATCATACTGTCCACCTGCCCTTTCCAGCTTTATCATGATATTCCGCAATATCACTGGCCCATGTGTCATCCAACTCCACACTGCACGCTCTACTTTTTGTGACACCTCTGACAGCTCTTCCAACAGCTTCGTAATTGAGTGCTACTCCATCATGATCATTCTCATATGTTACTGACCTGTTTCTTTCAATACCAATTTTTTCAGCTTCTTTGCCTGCATCAATATTTGCTCCAAGGAATAAGAACTCCCAGCCACATTCTTTCTTTGCTTCAATCATTCGCTTAATGTCATTGTAATTAAACTCTGTACTGGAATTTTCTAATCCATCTGTAGTGATTACAAACAATACTTTTCCGGCACGATGTTCCTCCGGCAAATGTTTCTGCACATTGTCAATTTTGTTAATTGCCTGTCCTACTGCATCAAGCAATGCTGTACATCCCCGGACATAATACTCTTTATCCGTCAACGGCTGAACTGCATCAATCGGGAAACGATCATGAATGATTTCCACTTCATCATCAAAGAGAATTGTAGTCACATTAACTTTTTCTCCTTCTTTTTTCTGCCTCTCTATCATCCCGTTAAACCCGCCGATTGTGTCGCTCTCCAGTCCACCCATTGAACCACTTCTGTCCAAAATAAAAACCAGCTCTGTTAATTCCGCATTCATGTGATTTACCTCCTTCGGTTTATTGTAATCACATTATATCTACGAAACTAACAGAGCTGGTCGCATGATAGGCGACAATTTCATATCTCCAAGCCTCTATTTTCTTTTTTCATAACCGGGGCAGTTTGCAGAACTGCACCATTTATCATATTTGGAACATATTCCTCTACCTGAAAAATGCACGCAGTTCTTTCCAAGTCTTCCTGTTTTCTTAACTTTGTAAAAACCGCCTGCACTATTTTTTACATGAAGTACGCTTTTTCCTCCGTCGTACATCCGCTTCTTCTTTTTTTGCATATACTTCACCTACTCAAAAATTGGCTGTCCATAAGCATCTAATATCTCATTAATTTCAAACATATCGTATATCTTATTCTGTAAGAAATAAGCTACGATAATATCCGTCTTTGAACTTCTTGAAAACGCAAAGCCTGCTGAATTTAGAAGATCCTTCGCTTCGTCAATAGATAGTTCTAATGCTATTGCAAACGCAAGCACAGTCTTCTTATTTGGCGTATAATTCACATCTTTTCTGATTTTTGAGAAATGTCTTCGATCCACATAAGCTTTATTATATGCTTCAGAATCAGTCATCCCTCTCTCATCAATTAAACGCAATAGTCTTTGGGAAAATGTCTCATCCATCTGCCCCATAAGGCTTTCTATATTACGGTTTGTTGCCAATGTCGAAGACATAGAGTCAGTTGCTTTCGTTTTCTGCATACTTTCAACATCAAACGATTCTACGGCACTTTCATCTATCTCAATATCTGTATCTTTTTCGACATCACATTTTTTTGTTGCTTTTTTCTTTCTAAATTCCGAGATTCTATCAAATATAGACTTCATTTCTTTATCCAGTTTAATATCATCCGGCTTGTCTATGTAATATTTATCTATGTATTTTCCGACTGATTCATATAATTTCTGGTCTCTCATTTCTGACTCCTTCATCTATATCATATTTTCTGTATCTTGCTTCCTTATCCTGTCTAATATTATGTCATTACGGCTTCTTTTTTTCACTATTTGCCTGCCATACTTACCAATCCTCGTCAAATTCATCCATTGCGTCATCCACACCATCGGCATAATCACCTGCATCTTCATTTATCAATCTTTCGCAATCATCAATTAATATCCTAATTGCTTCCAACTCCATCAGCTTAAATTTCACTTCAATATCCGCAAAAATAACTGTATTGAAATCATTATTTATTGCTTTCAAATTAGCCTGTAGTTTCTTTTCAGTTTGTTGTTTCATCTTGCACTCCTTTAGTCAAAATCATAATCATCCGGATCTAAGCCGGCATCCTCCAATGCCTCTCTTCTCTCATCTACATCCATATATTCAAGCTCTGCTGCATCTAGTCCTGCCAATGATAACTCATCTTCTAGTTCATCCACCTCACTTGTTTCCGTATCTTCATGACCGAAAACTACATCATCCATTACAGAATACTCATAAGCATTAAGTTTTCCATCTCCATCAAAGTCAAAATCCGAATCAAATAATCTTCCATCTGTTCCTAACATATCCCTGTCCTCCTAATTATCGTAATGATTGAATCCACCAAACAAACCTCTGTCACTATGGCTTGTCTTATGTCCATTATTATCATATGTGTTGACACTTCCAAATAATCCAGGGCGGCTGTGTCCTACTTTGTGACCACTATTATCGTAATGATTCATTGTACCAAACAATCCGGGACTGCTATGTCCTACTTTATGTCCATTAGCATCATAGTTGTTCATACTACCAAAGAATCCCTGTCTGCTCTCTCCAATTTTATTGCCATTTGCATCATAATGCTTCATTGTGCCAAATAATCCGGGGCGACTATATCCTTCTTTTTTCATATCAATCAGCTCCTCTCAAACAATTTTTACATGTTTTAAAGTTCTTTGTACTTACATTATACGCACACCATGTGTCCAATAAAAGGACAACTATGAATTCAAACGATTCTTATTTCATGTGCTATCATAATTATAACAAGAACCATTTCTTATGTGTCGCATTTCAGGCGACAAAAAAAAGACGCAGAATCTATCCCATGTCCTCAAAACTATCTGGCTTTCCATCTATTTTACAGTTCAACGCTCTCCGTTACGCTCTTTCATCTCATCAATCGCATAGCTGATTTCATCAATCTACTCATTGAGTATTCTTTCCTTTCTCTCTGCTGAGATCTGGATTTTCTCAAACTGCGAGTGCGACATGATAATACAGTCATAGTCACCTGTCGCAATCCTTGATACGAACTGCTTTCTGCGGCTCTTTTCAAAATCACGCTCTGTGGCAACCAGGATATTTGCTGACGGATAAAGCCTTAAAAACTCTGATGCCGTCTGACCGATAAGTGGCTTTGGAACAACCATGATCGTCTTATTGGCAAGTCCGAGTCTCTTCTGCTCCATGCAGGCAGCCATCATCTCAAAGGACTTTCCTGCACCTCCCTTATCCGTGTTTTATATATCTCTTCCACCCACACGCCTGTCTGAATCTCTTAGGTTTACGGCTAGATACGCATTAGAGACATCTCTGTCCTAATGCCATCTAGTTAGGGAGAAAATCTCCCTAAAACCCTCTGTTTATGAAAGTGGGGGCGCTTTTTGCCCCCACTTTGCTACTTTGGGGGCGCTTTCTGCCCCCATTTTGTTATTTTGGGGGCGCTTTCTGCCCCCACTTTTATTTTTACTTCAGTCCGGATTTTGTCGTGTCCAAATTGTGGGGGCACTTTTTGCCCCCACTTTGACATTTTGGGGGCGCTTTCTGCCCCCACTTTGCTGTTTTGGGGGCGCTTTCTGCCCCCACACAGTATTTGGATTAATACATATTATTTAGCGTAATATTATTTCTAGATTTAATTATTGGAGTTAGATGATTAGTGTAAATATTCATTGTAACATTTATATTTTTATGTTCCAATCTTCTCTGCACATAAACCATATCTGCTCCATTTTCAATTAACATTGTTCCATGTGTATGTCTTAAACTATAAGTATCATAACCTGGGATATCCAATTCTTTATGAACAGCATTAGAAACATTCTGTAATGTTCGTGAAGTCACATATGAGCCGTCTTCTCTCCTGCATACAAAATCTACTCCGAAATCAGTTTCTTTAGTAGATACTTCATTTAGTGGAATTTCTTTTTCTTTATTTTTTTTAACCGAAAACAATAATTGAAATTCTGAATAATACTTCTTATAGAATTCACCATAATACTCCTCATCTCTCTTCTGTTTTTCATACTCTTCTTTCAAAATAGAAACAAGTACATCATCAATATCAATAACCCTGTACGATTTATATTTTGGTGATGTAAAATACCAATATCCCAACGATTCTGACGTTCCATTAGTTTTTTTGATGTCCTTTTTTGAGCGTTCAACCTGACGCCACTGTATCTGTCTATTTACATTTATCACTTTATTGTCAAAATCAATATCATCCCATACCAAACCGAAAACCTCTGCTTTTGTCAATATAAGTCTAAAAAAATTTGCTTTTAATTCGCAAAAAGCACCACTGTTTTCATCCAGTGATGCT
>ENA-UOJV01000955-UOJV01000955.1-human-gut-metagenome-genome-assembly--contig:-C82-NODE-955-length-36738-cov-9.053376_pt1 | contig 36738 bp, 40 predicted proteins | sample MGYA00242356_ERZ723903 | MGnify/ENA metagenome assembly ERZ723903
GTCACTACTACACTATTCGCCCCAGCATAGCTGGGGGATTAGCTCTTTCATTTATAATTTACGATCTTTCCAAAATCTGCCTTTAAGGAAGCGCCGCCCACAAGGCCTCCGTCGATATCCTTCTGTGCAAACAGCTCAGCTGCATTTCCTGCATTCACAGAACCGCCGTACTGGATACGGATCGCCTCTGCCGTCGCCTCATCATAAACCTCGCCGATGCAGGCACGGATCGCTGCGCAAACCTCTTCTGCCTGCTCTGTGGTGGCAGTCTTTCCGGTTCCAATGGCCCAGATGGGCTCATAAGCGATCACTGCCGTCTTTGCCTGATCTGCAGTCACATTCTGGAATGCGATCTTCACCTGCTTGCGGATCCAGTCCAGGGTGATGCCCTGTTCCCTCTGGGTCAGAGTCTCACCGCAGCAGATGATGGGAGTCAGGCCGTGCTCAAAGGCCTTTAATACCTTCTTATTAACCGTCTCGTCGGTCTCTGCGAAGTATTCCCTTCTCTCAGAGTGGCCAATGATCACATATTTCACACCGGCATCGGTAAGCATACTGGGAGAGATCTCTCCAGTGAATGCCCCCTTTTCCTCAAAGTACATATTTTCTGCTCCAACGGCGATATTGGTGCCTTCGCAGGCCTTTACCACCGGAATGATATCGATGGCCGGAACGCAGAACACCACGTCAGCCTCTTCTGTTTTTACCAGGGGCTTTAAGGTCTCCACCAGGGCCGCTGCCTCTGTGGGAGTCATGTTCATTTTCCAGTTTCCGGCGATGATCTTTCTTCTTGCCATTTTATTTATCCTCCTTGATCCATACCCTTCCTATACGCGCATCGGCCGTCTCAGGCTCCGATGCGTCAGGTGTCTTTCACGGGTGGTCCCCATCGTAAAATCCGTTTTTTTCCCGGCCTACTTATCGTCGGCTGCTACGACTCCAGGAAGTGCCTTTCCTTCCAGGAACTCCAAGGATGCGCCGCCGCCGGTGGAGATGTGGGTCATCTTGTCCCCGAAGCCAAGCTGGTTCACAGCCGCTGCAGAATCGCCGCCGCCGATGATGGTGGTGGCGTCTGTCTCAGCCAGGGCTCTGGCCACAGCAATGGTCCCGGCTGCCAGGGTCGGGTTCTCGAATACGCCCATGGGTCCGTTCCATACTACGGTCTTCGCATTCTTTACAGCATCGCTGTAGATCTTGCATGTCTCCGGTCCGATGTCCACGCCCTCTTTATCTGCGGGAATGGCATCTGTGGAAACGTATTCCACGTCAACCGGTGCGTCAATGGGACTGGGGAATGCGGAAACCACAGTGGTATCCACCGGAAGGAGCAGCTTCTTGCCTAGCTTTTCTGCCTTTTCCATCATTTCCTTACAGTAGTCCAGCTTGGAATCGTCCACCAGGGAATTTCCGATCTCTTTGCCCTGGGCCTTTAAGAAGGTGTAGGCCATGCCACCGCCGATGATCAGTGTATCGCATTTTTCCAGTAAATTGGAAATTACGTTTAACTTGTCGGCAACCTTTGCGCCGCCTAAGATGGCAACGAAGGGACGCACCGGATTCTCAACGGCGTTTCCAAGGAATTCGATCTCTTTCTGCATCAGATAGCCCACTGCATTGGAGCCGCCCTTTTCTGTGATGAATTTTGTAACGCCGGCCACAGACGCATGGGCGCGGTGGGAAGAACCGAAGGCATCGCATACATAATCATCTGCCAGGTCTGCCAGCTCACGGCTGAATCCCTCGCCGTTTTTTGTCTCCTCAGCGCCGCGGAAACGGGTATTCTGGAGTAAGATCACGTCGCCGTCCTTCATGGCCTCTACTGCCTTTGCGGCAGCTTCTCCGGTTACATGGTAGTCGCTTACGAATACGACCTCTTTTCCTAACTTTTCAGAAAGGCTCTTTGCCACAGGAGCCAGGGACTCGCCCTCGTTGGGGCCGTTCTTTACCTTGCCCAGATGGGAGCAGAGGATCACCCTTCCGCCGTCGTTCATTAATTTTTTAATGGTGGGAAGAGCTGCCACGATCCTCGTCTCATCAGTGATCGCACCATCTTTTAACGGTACGTTGAAGTCGCAGCGCACCAGGACTCTTCTGCCTTTTACGTTGATGTCGTCGATGGTCTTCTTATTTAAAGCCATGTTCCATTCCTCCTTATTTTTCCGATGATTCCATTATATCATAAAAAATGGGTCCGGTCCATTCCAGACCGGACCCTAAGTGAGTCAAAACCAGCCAGAATTAAGCATTCAGTAATTTACCGAAGTGCTTGATGGTACGTACCATCTGGCTTGTGTAGGAATTTTCGTTATCGTACCAGGAAACCACCTGAACCTCAGAAGTATTCTCGTCGATGGGAAGGACCATGGTCTGGGTCGCATCGAACAGGGAGCCGTACTTCATGCCGATGATATCGCTGGAAACGATCTCGTCTGTATTGTAGCCGAAGGACTCGTTGGCAGCAGCCTTCATAGCCTCATTGATGGATTCCTTTGTGGGCTGTCCCTTAACAACGGCTGTTAAGATCGTTGTGGATCCGGTCGGGGTCGGAACACGCTGTGCGGAACCGATGAGCTTGCCGTTTAATTCCGGAATAACAAGACCGATGGCCTTTGCAGCGCCTGTGCTGTTGGGAACGATATTGATGGCAGCCGCACGGCTTCTTCTCTTGTCGCCCTTTCTCTGCGGTCCGTCCAGAGTCATCTGATCGCCGGTGTAGGCGTGGATGGTGCACATGATACCGGACTGGATCGGGTAAGCATCGTTTAATGCCTTTGCCATGGGTGCCAGGCAGTTGGTCGTACAGGAAGCAGCGGAGATGATGTGATCATCCTTGCTTAACTGGTCGTGGTTTACGTTGTAAACGATGGTCGGGAGATCGTTTCCTGCCGGAGCGGAGATGATCACGTGCTTAGCGCCTGCATCGATATGAGCCTGTGCTTTTGCTTTGGAGGTGTAGAAGCCTGTGCACTCTAACACTACGTCTACGCCCAGCTCGCCCCACGGAAGCTCTGCTGCGTTGGCCTTTGCGTAGATCTTGATCTCTTTTCCGTCAACGGTGATGGAATCCTCGCCGAAGGAAACCGTATCTGCCAGTGCGTATCTGCCCTGGGTGGAGTCGTATTTTAATAAGTGTGCCAGCATTTCCGGAGAAGTTAAGTCGTTGATGGCAACGATCTCAAATCCCTCTGCGCCGAACATCTGTCTGAAAGCAAGACGGCCGATACGGCCAAAGCCATTAATTGCTACTTTAACTGCCATATTTTCATTCCTCCTAAAATGATCGCTGTTATTTCAGCCTCGATTGTTAAATATTAATCAATTTAGCATGTATTATATATGACTCTTCGGGAAATTGCAAGACTTTTTTTTCGAAATAACTTCTTGTTTTTTCTTGCAACTTGCTGCTTTTTTCCTTATACTGGTGATACATAGAAAAATATCCTCTTTTTTCAAATAAGAAAGGCATGATCCATGCTTCCGAAGTTCAAAAAATTGTCTTTAGAAAAACAATTATTTCTCAGCTTTTTCTCTGTTTCCGCCTGTCTTCTGGTGCTCTCCCTGGGGATCAGCCTGTTTTATAACGTAAACAGACGGAAGGCGGAGATCGATTCCCTGATCAGCGGGGTGGCCGCCTACGCCGCCTCCATGGACCAGGTGATCCACATGCTGGATTCCGGCTATCCGGACAGGGAAACCGCAGCAGCTCTGGACGGGCTCCATGAAAACTTTCCCGATCTGAATGTCATCGCCATCTACGACAGGAACCTCCTGCGGTTTTACCATACGACCCGCCGGGAATCCGGAGAAAGCCTCATAAACGGCGAGGAGCAGGCGGTGCTTTCCGGCAGCGGTCCTTATATCACCACTGGGATCGGTACCCACGGAACCCAGCGCCGGGCCTTTCACGCGGTCGTGGGCAACGACGGCGCCATATCCGGCTTTGTCATGGCCTCAGCGTTTTCCACCTATATCGCCGAGCAGTCCCGGCAGATCTTTTCCGTTTACGCGGCTGTGCTGGTCGTCATGCTGGTAGTCAGTTTTCTGCTCTCCCACGGCACGGTGCGGCTCCTGCGCTCCTCCCTTATGGGGTATCACCCCCAGGAACTCCTGAGGCTTTACCTGCGCCAGGATACGGTGCTCAATGCCATGGAGGAGGGGATCCTCGCCTCTGATCTCACCGGTACGGTGGTCTTTGCCAATCAGCCCGCAAGGGCCCTGTTCCCTCCAGGGGAGGAGCCGCTCGGCCAGCCCATCGGCCGGCTGTTCCCGGCCACCAGAGCCCAGGAGATCCTGAAAACAGGAAGTCCGGTCATGGGACAGGGCTGCTCTCTTTCCGGGCATCCCCTGATCTGCAGTGAGATCCCCATTGGGAATCTCCCGAAGATCCAGGGCGTCCTTACGATCCTCAATGACCGCTATGAGGTGGAGACCCTGTCAGACGAGCTGTCCGGCGCCAGGTCCATGCTGGACACCCTGCGGGCCTTCAATCATGAATTTCTGAATAAGCTCCATGTGATCCTTGGCTATCTCCAGACCGGCCAGACCCAGCAGGCCATCACCTTCATTACAAACAGCAGCCTGGTATCCAGCCAGGCTATCCGTCAGACCGCCGACTGCCTCCGTGTCCATCAGATCTGTGCCCTTGTGGTAGGCAAGATGATGCACGCCGCAGAGCTGGGGATCCTGCTCACCGTGTCTCCCGACAGCCGCTGCATGGGAAAGGATCTGGTCATGGACGTGGGCGACTGTGTGACCCTCGTGGGAAATCTCCTGGAAAATGCCATCGAGGAGCTCCATGGCTCCAAAAAGGAGATCCGCGAGATCACCCTGGGGATCTACGCCAGCACCGAAGGCACAGTCATCACCTGTGCGGATACGGGCCGCGGGATCCCGGCGCCGGTCCTGGAGCGGATCTTTGACAACGGTTTTTCTACTAAAGGAGAAGGCCGGGGCACAGGTCTCCACCTGGTCCGTCAGATCGTGGACCGCTGCGGCGGAGAGATCTCCATCGACACCGAGGAGGGCGAAGGTACCTGCTTCACTCTCACTTTTACAAGAAAGGAATACCAATGATGTATCACGTCATGATCATTGAAGACGACCCGATGGTGGCCTCCATCAACCGGCAGTATGTGGAAGCCACCCCCTCGTTCCAGACAGACCGCGTCTTTAAAAGCGGCACTGAGGCTCTGGAATACCTGAAGGACCATACAACGGACCTGATCATCCTGGATTATTATACTCCCCTTATGAACGGGGATGTATTCATCGACCGGCTCCATGCCATGGGAAAAACTCCTGCAATCATCATGGTCACCTCCGCCAATGACACCGATATCGTCCGCTCGCTTTTAAGCAGGGGCGTTCTGGATTATCTGGTAAAGCCCTTTGAATACGCCAGGTTCCGGACGGCCCTGGAGCGGTTCGCCGCCCAGCAGGAATATCTGCGGGGCGCCAGGCCCAGCCTGAGCCAGAATGCCATCGACCAGCTCTTTGCCGGGCCCGATCCTGCGGCAGATTCTGTCCCCCAGCTTTCCAAGGGACTCAATGAAGCGACTCTGAACATGATCCGCCGGTTCCTTGCGGAGCATCCGGAGGGTCTCTTTACCAGCGAACAGATCGCGAAGCAGATCCATCTGTCCCGGATCACCATCCGCCGGTATATGAATTATCTGGTGGATATCGGAGAGATCGTCAGCTCCATTGACTATAAGACCGGAGGCAGGCCGTCCATTCAGTACAGCCTGGGCCGCCGGAATTATACGCTTTAAGGCCGGCGGGACTACGAAACTTACGAAAGTCTGTTACATACTTACTAAAATTGACTTTTCCTCCACGGCAATTTATACTTTTTTTATAAATTGTTTATGTTTATAAAAAAAGATTGGAGGATCTTAATTATGGCAGACATTATCAGTTATTTCGGCACCTACACGCCGGCTGCCGACGGAGCTGCTGCATCGTTCAAGTTTGAATATTTATGCACGCTCGGTTTCGCAGCCATCGTCATCTTTCTGGGGCGTGCCATTGTGGCGCGCTCCGCACCTTTAAGAAAGTACGCGATCCCGGCTCCAGTGGTTTCCGGTATTATCTTTTCCATCCTGGTCTCCTTGATCAAGGGCATGGGCATCGTGGATATTTCCTTTGACGCTTCCCTGATGAAGGATCTGACCCAGAATATCTTCTTCTTATGTGTAGGCTTTGGCTTCAGTGCAAAAATGCTCCGCCATGCCGGAGGAAAGCTCTGTGTGATGATCGCCTTCGCGGCATGTCTCCTCATCACATGCCAGGATCTCCTGGGCTACGCCTTGAGCCAGCTTCTGGGAATGCATCCGCTTCTGGCTCTCCAGTGCTCTTCTGCCGCTATGTCCGGCGGCGTAGGCACAGCGGCCGCCTTCGGCCCCATTTTTGAAGGCTGGGGAGCTCCCGACGCCACCACCATCGGCGTTGCGGCCGGTACCATGGGAAATATCATGGGCTCCCTGATCGGCGGACCTGTGGCAGCCTTCCTGATCGCAAAGCACGGTCTGAAGTCTGACCCCAACGATAAGCCGGAGGCAGCGGCCACCGGAAAGGTTCCGGAATTAAACAATACAAAAATGATCATGATGTTTGCCCTGACTCTGCTTCTCGCAGCCCTTGGCATGCCTATCTACTGCCTGCTGGACAACATCCCCATGATCGAAATGCCGAAATTCATCGGCTGCCTGTTCGCAGGTGCCATTGCCAGAAACGTCATGGAGGCTGCCGGCATTAAATTCTATGTACCTGAGGTAGACGCCATCGAGCATATGTTCCTGGAGCTTTACCTGGCTCTGGTCCTGATGACCACCGATTTCACAAAGCTGGCTCCTGTGGCCGGGCAGATGAGCATCATCCTCATTGCCCAGGGTATCTTCATGGCACTGTTCGGGATCTTTGTATCCTTTAACCTGTTTGGCCGCGATTACGGCGCAGCCGTTATGACAGCCGGAAACATCGGCTGGGGCTGCGGTTCCGGATCCAACGCCGTCGCCAACGAGAAGGCCTTGATGGACCAGTACGGCTGGCACAACATCGCATGGGTATTATATCCGTCCTTTGCCGTTATCATTGACGATATTTATAATCCCATTTTCTTATCACTCTTTGGCGGCCTCTTTAAAGGCTGATCGTAATTTGACATTTTCCTGTATTCGTTTTACAGTTTACCTTCCCTTTTTAAAGACAGGCCGGCAGCCCCCAACTGCCGGCCTGCTTCTTTTTGCACGGTGCCGGCCAGAGCCCCGGCCAAACAGTTTCAAAAAACCGGTTGTATCTCCGGCGGCTTCCGTGTTATGATGAAAGCAGCTTTGCTTTGAGATCCGTTTGAGAAATGGAATGGTGTAGACGAATGATCAGACATTTTTTTGCCGCCTTCGCGGCAGTTACTGTATTTTCCCTGGCTGTCTCCGGCTGCAGGACCGCTTCCCTGGCATCTCCCGAGCCATCGGAGGACCAGCCAGCCGACCGTCTCCGCATCCTCACCATCGGCACTGCCGACAGCGGAGGAACTATGTACCCGGTGGGAAAGGCCATCGCCCAGGCCATCAGCCAGGCTGATGCCTCCATCACCGTCAACCTCAGCGCCTCCGAGGGCTCCGTCTCCAACGCGCTGGCCCTGCAGAACGGAGAGATCGATCTGGGGCTTGTGAGCGGAGACGTGGCTTACGCAGCCTTAAACGGTCAGCAGGAGTTTGAAGGCGCTCCCTGCCGGGACCTGCGGGTCATTGCCGCCGTATATCCCAGCCTCTCCAACTGGATCGCCCCCTCTTCGCTGGGGATCTCCTATATCCATGAGCTGAAGGGCAGGCGGATCGCCATTGGCCCCCAGGATTCCTCCACGGCGCTTTCCGCCAGGATCGTCCTGGACGCAGCCGGCATCACAGAAACCAACTCGATCCTGAAAAATGATGGCCTGGGCTCCGGCTCTGAAGGGATCCTCAGCGGTTCCCTGGATGCGGTCCACGGGTTTGCCGGCGTTCCAATCAGCGGCTTTTCCCAGCTGGCTGACGCCATGCCCTGCACGATCCTCCGATATACAGACCAGGAGCTGGACTCCATCCTAAGTGAAAACTATTTTTATTACAGAGACGTGATCCCGGCCAAAACCTACCCGGGACAGGACCGGGACGTGGATACCTTCGGCATCAAATGCCTGCTGTGCGTGGATCAGGATATGGATGAGGGACTGGTTTACGAACTGACGTCCATCCTATATGAAAACGCCGGTTCCCTGGGCCGGCAGCACCCCTCTCTTTTCGCCATGTCAAGAGACCGGTTTATGTATTCAGCCCTCCCCATTCCCCTGCATCCCGGAGCGGAACGGTTTTACTGGGAAAAGGGATTGTTATCAGAAACACATGGAAAAATGGAATAAGAAAGGAATCAGTATGATATCAGACTGTCATGTACACACAGAATTTTCCGGCGATTCCAAAGCGCCGCAGAATGCCCAGGTCCAGGCAGCCCTGGAACTGGGCATGAAAGAGATCTGTATCACGGACCACCACGACCCCGGCTCGTCCCAGATGACCCATATTGACTTTACCCTGGATCTGCCCGCCTATCTCCGGGCCCTGGAAGACACAGTCCAGGCCTTTGAGGGGAAGATCCGCGTCCTTAAGGGGATCGAGCTGGGCCTCATGCTCCGGGAGAAGGACATTCTCACACGCCTGGGCGCAGAGCTTCCTGTGGATTATATCATCGGCTCCAGCCATTTCCTGGACGGTCTGGACGTCTACGATCCGGCCTGCTACCAAGGCCGCAGCGAATACGCCTCCTATTTCCGGTACTTTGAATCCACCCTGGCCCGGATCCGGACCCTGGACTGCTTTGACAGCCTGGGCCATCTGGATTACATCGTCCGCTATGGCCCGGTCCGCAATGAAAATTATGATCCCAGGGATTACATGGACATCATCGACGAGATCTTAAAGACCCTGATCCACCGGGGAAAGGCCCTGGAATGCAACACGGCCGGCTTCAAATACGGCCTGGGCCACCCCCATCCCCAGGAGGAGATCCTCCTGCGCTACCGGGAGCTGGGCGGAGAGCTCCTGACCGTGGGCTCCGACGCCCATACTCCTGGACAGGTGGGCGGCTTCTTTCCCCAGACCGCTGAGATCCTGAAGTCCTGCGGCTTCCGGTTTTATACCGTCTACCACCAGAGAAAGCCTGTATTTTATCCCCTGTGAGCCTGGTCCTATTTTTTCTTCATTGCCTGCTCCACATCCTTGTGGAACTGCTCCCAGGCATCCTCATGGTCCACAAAATATTTGGGACAGATCTTTCCCGTCACGTCATAGTGGCGGATCACGTCCTCGGGCTTCAGCTTAAATTCCGTACAAAAATACGCACACAGCTCCACCAGGGACTCATATGTACTGTCGTAAAACTTCCCCGTCTCATCGGGATGGCAGCACTCAATGGAAATGGTATCGCTGTTTCTGTGGTTGGACGCATAGGCCACCTCCGTAAGGGGAACACACTGGACCACCTCTCCCTCCAGCCCGATCACAAAGTGGCTGCTGGCTGATGTGGCGTTTTCCCCGGTCTGGTCCTTCAGCTGCTCAAAATAGCTCCTGTTTTCCCTGGCCGTGCTGCATGGATTTGCCACATAATGGACCACGATCCCCCGGACCTCCTCCAGCGGCTTCTGGGGCCTGGAATACGGATTGGGAGTCAGAAGGTCCACCTGCACATACTCCGGCACCTGCACCTCCCCCGGATCCACCTGTTTTTTCTGGAATACATTTTTAAACAGCACGATCACCGCTGCCAGAATGATCACAGACGCCGCCGTAAAAAAGCCTGCCAGGATCAGCTGGCGGATCCGCTCCTCCTTTTTTCTTTTGATCCGCCGCATTTCCCTCCTCAGCCGTCTCTCCTCATCTTCTCTCTCCATGACTCATATCCTTTCCTTTTTCTCCTGTACTTCACACGCCGGACTGCCGTTTCCCATTTCTCCGTCCATTGCCAGGGCTCTACGGCTCCAGAGGTTCCATGGCCCCGATCCCCAGGCCGCCCCGGGCAGAATCCATGTCCGGACCGGAAAGTCCTTCCCTGTATACGGCCAGGCTTACGACCTCCGTCAGAGGCACATATACGGCTTCATTATGGAGGCTTTCCATAATGTAGGCCATGTCCTCCTTCATCCGTTCCCCGTCGTTCTGTACCAGGGTGTCCCGCATGATCACATCCAGCTCCCGCTTTCCGCTCATTCCGCTCTGTACCAGATGGAACTTATCCCCCGGAGACGCCATACAGAAAAAGCTGCCATAGGGTTCATAAGGGATCCCCCAGGTCCTGGAAAGCAGAAGGTCGAACTGGCCCGACTGCCAGCTTTCCTCATAAGCCGCTCCCGTCTGGGGAACCAGATCCACCTGGATCCCGGCCGCTTCATACTGGGCCTTTAACATCTCTCCCACTTGACCGTTTCCGGCAATGGAATCGTCGTATACCAGCCGGAGCTCCAGCCGCTGGCCGTTTTTGGACCGGATATTCTCTCCCTCTGCATAGGTCCAGCCTGCTTCCTCCAGGATCCTTCCTGCCTCCTCCAGATCCTGGCCATAGGGAGCGATCCCCACGTCCGTTCCGGGCACCCTCCAGGAAAAATAGGAACCCGCCGGTTCCTGGAGCCCTCCATAGACCTTTTCCGAGATCTCCTCACGGCCTGCGGCGTACTCCAGGGCCAGGCGCACCACCTTATCTCCCGTCACCGGCCCCGCTGTATTCAGGTTCAGCACAGAAATGCTGGACGAAGGAGCCGATGCTGTCTGGAATCCGGCTTCCTCAAGCTCCTTAAAAAGCTCCAGTGAGATATGCTCCGAGTCCACCATCACATCCGCCTCTCCGGCCTTCATGGCCTCAGCGGCCTCTTCTGCGCTGGAGCATACCACTGTCCTTAAATACCGGAAGCCCGGCTTTTCTCCCCAGTAGGCCTCATTGCGCTCAAAAACGGAATATTCGCCCTCCACGTACGTTTTCAGCTTCCACATCCCGGTACCCAGGGTGGAAAAACCATTTTCCTCTTCCGGCTCCGCCAAAGCTCCCGCACTCTGATAAACATCGCCCTCAGCCGCAAAGCCTTCGTCACCCATCATCCCGAAGGGATAGCTTCCGGCCAGGTCATTCAGAAGGGACGGGGCCGGAGCCGTTAAATGTACCGTAAGCGTCGTCTCGTCTGCGGCCTCCACAGAGCTGACCGCCGCCAGGGACGGCAGATATGGATAATATTCCCTGTGTCCCAGGACCAGATCCATATTTCTTTTGGCATTTTCCGCTGTAAACGGGCTCCCGTCGGAAAATTTTACGTCCGGCCGCAGATGAAAGGTGTAAGTGAGCCCATCGCCGGATATCTCCCACTCCCTGGCCAGCTCCGGCACCGGAACGCCGTTCTCCATGGCCGTCAGCCCCTCATAGACCCAGTCCAGGGCATAGGCCGGGCTTTCTCCCGTATACGGGTTTAAGGTTCCCGTATCCTCAAACACAGCCACTGTAAGCATCCTGTCCTCCAAAGCCTCCTCTTCGGAGACCGCCGTTTCTGCTTCCTCTGACTGCATCTGGCCAGTGGTCCCGGCCGCTGTTTTATCCATATCTCCGGCATCCCGGCTCCCGCAGGCCGTCATGGCCGCCACCGCAGCCGACGCCAGAAGTCCCCATGCCAGTCTCATCCCACGCTTCATATCAAGTCCCTCCAGATCATGTCCATAAAAATGTATGGTACAAGTATGGCACGGAATCTTTCGGAATGCAAGCGACAAAAATCTTAATATCCCGTCCGTGACCACATCACAGAAAAGCCTATGTGGACCAGAAAAGCTGCGTGGCCTGCGGCTGCTGCGCCAAGGTCTGTCCCATGGACGCCATCCAGATCTTCCATGGGATCATGGCCCAGGTGGACATGGGAAAATGCGTAGGCTGCGGCAGGTGCGCAAAGGAATGTCCGGCCAGCGTCATCACGATCCGGGAGGCGGCACGGTGAACATGAAGAAAAAATGGTACGACTATCTCTGGATCCTGTCCCTGGCATATCTGGCCCTGGGCTTTTTCAATATCATGGCCGCCTGGCTGGGACTGCTCTGCTTCTTTATCTCTCTGAGCATTTCCATGGTCTCCGGCGCCAAGGGCTGCTGTAACCGGTACTGCGGCAGAGGGCAGCTTTTGGGCCTCCTGGGCGGACGCTTCGGTCTTTCCCGGAAAAAGGATATTCCCGGCTGGATGAAGAGCCGGTGGTTCCGATACGGCTTCCTGGCCTTTTTCCTTGTGATGTTCATGCAGATGCTTTTTAACACCGCCCTGGTCTTTTCCGGAGTCCGGGATCTCACGCAGGCGGTGGCACTCCTGTGGATCTTCCAGGTCTTCTGGCTCTGGGCGTATTATGGGACCCGGCTCCATGCCGGAGCGGCCCAGTTTGCCTTTGGCTTTTACAGCGTGATGCTGACCTCCACCATCCTTGGCCTGGTGGCCATGGTCCTTTTCAAGCCCCGAAGCTGGTGCGTTTACTGTCCCATGGGGACCATGACCCAGCTGATCTGTCAGGCAAAGCACCGCGTTTAAACCCTTTTCCACTTTTTTAATGGCATATGTCAGTTACATTCTTGACATATGCCATTTATCGTTGTATACTGAGAACAGAAAGAAAACAGCTATCATATGAGGAGGTGGATATCATACCAAGACCAAGAAAATGCAGAAAAGTATGTCAGCTGCCCCGGATCCAGGAATTCCACCCTCTGGGGCCTCCGCCCTGCGGACCGGCCGTGGTCCTTAACGTGGATGAATACGAAGCCATCCGTCTCATTGACCAACAGGGGCTTTCCCAGGAGGAGTGCAGTGCTTATATGCAGGTGGCCAGGACCACGGTCCAGATGATCTACAATTCTGCCAGGAAAAAACTGGCGGAAGCACTGGTCAATGGACTTCCCCTCCGGATCGAGGGGGGGGCTTACCAGCTCTGCGACGGAAACGAAAAAGCCTGCGGCTGCGGCGGATGCAGAAGACATCTTCACGTCTGCAGCCAGAAAATTCTCAGAGAGGAGGAGGAACATGAAAATCGCAATCCCATTGGATGAAAATAAAAAGGACGTGTGCATCGTCCTGGCCCGCGCGCCCTATTTCCTGTTCCGGGAAAATGGGAATAACGCCATCGTCCCAAATCCGGCGGCCCAGGCCCAGGGAGGAGCCGGGATCCAGGCGGCCCAGTTCCTTGTGGACAGCCAGGCGGATGCACTGATCACCGTCCGGTGCGGCCAGAATGCTGCCGAGGTCTTCCAGGCCGCCGGGATGAAGCTCTATAAATCCGCAAATAAAGCCGCTGCGGACGATCTTGCCGCTATGGAACGGGGGGGTCTGGAGGAGCTGACCCAGTTCCACGGCGGATACCACGGCATACAATGAAGATCGCCTGCTTAAGCGGTAAGGGCGGGGCCGGAAAGACCTTGGTGGCCGTCAATCTGGCGGCTGCGGCAGAAAAAGCCGTCTACATCGACTGTGATGTGGAGGAGCCCAACGGACGCCTGTTTTTCCGTCCGGACCATGTGGTGACAGAGACCGTCTGTTCCCTGCTCCCGGAGTTTGATGCCGGAGCATGCACCGGCTGCCGGGAATGCGTCCAGTTCTGCCGGTTCCATGCCCTTATGTATGTCAAAGATAAACCCATGGTCTTTTCTGAGGTCTGCCACAGCTGCGGCGGCTGCAGCCTGGTATGTCCCAAAAAGGCCATTACTGAAAAGAAAAAGCCCATAGGGATCCTGGAGACAGGCGACAGCCAGACGGTCCGCGTCGTCACCGGTATCTTAAACCCCGGAGAGGCCTCCGGCGTCCCGGTGATCCGTGAGGCCTTAAAAAAGGCAGAGGGCCTCACCATCATCGACTGCCCGCCGGGAAGCGCCTGCAGCGTCATGGAAAGCGTCATGGACGCAGATTTCTGTATCCTGGTGGCCGAGCCCACAGCCTTTGGCTTCCACAATTTCCAGATGGTCTGCCAGCTCGTCTCCCTGCTGGGGGAAAAAAGCGGCGTGGTCATCAATAAGCAGGAGGCCCCCTGGGAGCCTCTGGAGCGCTTCTGCCGGGACCAGGGCCTTCCTATCCTGGCCCGGATCCCCTATGATCCCCAGATCGCAGCAATGGCTTCGGACGGACGTATCGTTGCCAGGGAGGATCCCCGGCTCCGGGAAATGTTTTCCCATATCCTTCATACGATCGGAGGCAGCTTATGAAACGTCTTTTGATCTTAAGCGGAAAGGGCGGCACCGGAAAAACCACCACCGCGGCGGCCTTCGTCCGCTTTGCCGGGACAAAGGCTGTGGCCGACTGTGATGTGGACGCCCCCAACCTCCACCTGGTGACGGAGATCTCCGGAGCTCCCGAGATCTCTGATTTTCTCGGCGGGGATAAGGCTGTCCTGGACACAGAAAAATGCACTGGCTGCGGCCTCTGCCAGGCCCATTGCCGCTTTGACGCCATCTCCCGGACGGACGGAGTTTATTCCATCAGTGAATACGCCTGCGAGGGCTGCGGGGTCTGCGCACACGTATGTCCCAGGAAGGCCATCCGCCTGGCTCCCGACGCAGCCGGACGAAAGGAGCTTTACATGGATGGCGGCGTATTTTCCACTGCCGTTCTGAAAATGGGCCGCGGAAATTCCGGAAAGCTGGTGACAGAGGTAAAAATGGCTATGCTGAAGCATGCGCCGGAAACAGATCTGGCCATCGTGGACGGCTCCCCGGGCATCGGATGTCCGGTGATCTCCTCCGTCAGCGGCATGGACCTGGTCCTGGTGGTGGCTGAGCCCAGCCGCTCCGGGCTCAGCGATCTGGAGCGGCTGGTGAAGACCGCCGAAACCTTCCAGACAAAGCTGGCCGTCTGCGTCAACAAATGGGATGTGAGTCCGGAATATACCAGGGCCATCCAGGAATTCTGCGAGAAAAAAGGGATCCCCTTTGCCGGAACCGTTCCCTATGACCACCATGCGTCAGAGGCCATCAATCAGGGAAAAAGCCTGGCGGACATCGACTGCCCGGCCCGGGACGCTTTAAAAAAGATCTTTGATACCGTATGCCGGCTTCTATAACAGCCACGGGCTCCGGAGCCTTTCCGAAGCCCTCACAGACCAAATAAAATCTATCAGAAAAAGGAGAAACCATCATGAAAATTGCAGTAGCAGCCATGGGAAACACCGTAGCAGGCCATTTTGGCCATTGTGAGAATTTCATTTTCTTCGACACCGCAGACGGAGCCATCACCGCAGTCAATTCTGTCCCCAATCCAGGACACCGTCCAGGCTTCCTGCCCAACTTCCTGGCCGATAATGGAGCACAGGTCATCATTTCCGGCGGCATGGGCGGCGGCGCTGTGGATATCTTCAACGAGCGCGGCGTAGAGGTCATCGTCGGCGTACAGGGCGATGCCACCGCCGCAGTGGAGTCCTATCTGAAGGGTGAGCTGGTCTCCACCGGCTCCATCTGCCATGAGCACGAGCACGCAGACGAGTGCGGAGAGCACCACTAGATCATTTCATAGAAGAAACGGCGATGCAGCCTGGCTGCACCGCCGTTTCTTTGCCTGGAGGCCGCTTTCCCCGGCACACCATCCTTCTGATCCGCTCTGCCCCCGCGCCTGCCGCCTCCCTGCCCGGACAGCACCAGGCTCCAGCCTCCGGTCTCTCCCATGGATTTCCGCAACTGTGACCTTATCACGGAAATCCAGGACAGGTCCTGGTATACTGATATCAAACAAAGGAAAGGAGCTGGCGGTATGGCAGCTATGAATATGAACAGAGAACAATTTGATGAAATGATCCGGAGCGGAAAGACCTTCCTGGTGGATTACTGGGCTCCCTGGTGCGGCTACTGCCGGAAGATCGAAGCAGCCTACGAGGCAGTTTCTGAGACCTGGGGCAGGTCCATTCCCGTGACTAAGATCAACATCGATGAGGAAGAGCAGCTTTCTGACAGCCAGGGCATTGAGATCATCCCCACGCTGGTGCTTTATAAGGACGGAAAGGCTGCCGCCACGCTCCGGGTCCCGGAATCCAGGGACATGATCGAGCAGTTCTTAACGGATTCCCTGGAAGCAGCCAGTGAGACGAGTGATCCTGAGCCCTCCCGCGTTTACGATACTGTGATCATTGGCGGAGGCCCCGCAGGCTATACTGCGGCTCTTTACGCAGCCCGGGCCGGACTGGATACCATTGTGGTGGAAAAGCTGTCCGCCGGAGGCCAGATGGCTCTGACCCACCAGATCGACAATTATCCTGGCTTTGAGGACGGCATCGACGGCTACACCCTGGCTGAAAAAATGAGGAAGCAGGCAGAACGGTTCGGGGCCTCCACCCTGTACGCCGAGGTGGTCCGGGCGAAGCTGGAAGGACAGCCCAAGGCCGTGGAAACCTCCCAGGGCACCATTTACGGAAGGACCCTGATCCTGGCCACCGGAGCCAGCCCCAGAGAGCTGGGTGTTCCCGGTGAAAAAGAACTGACCGGCCGGGGCGTGGCCTACTGTGCCGCCTGTGACGGCATGTTTTACAAGGATAAGACCGTGGTGGTGGCCGGAGGCGGCAATTCCGCAGTGGCAGATGCCCTGATCTTAAGCCGCATCGCCAGGAAGGTGATCCTGGTCCACCGCCGGGATACCCTGCGGGCCACAAAGATCTACCACGAGCTTCTTCAGAACACTCCCAATGTGGAATTTCGCTGGAACAGCGTGGTCACAGAGCTGCACCGCAAAGAGACCCTTACGGGGATCCGCTTAAAGGATGTCCATACGGGCGCGGAGACCGATCTTCCCTGCGACGGCATCTTTGTGAGCGTGGGCCGCAAGCCCTCCACCAGCCTGTTTGAGGGACAGCTGGAGCTGGATAAGGCGGGCTATATCGCTGCCGGAGAAACCACAGAGACCAGCGTTCCCGGCGTCTACGCCATCGGCGATGTGCGGACCAAGCCCCTCCGCCAGGTGGTGACCGCCGTTTCCGACGGAGCCGCCGCTGTCCATATGGCAGAGGCGTATCTGGCGGAAGCCGGGAGATAAATGGCCGTTCCCACGGAATATTCCCTGAATTTTATAAAAATCATCCTGTGTCGTGAGTGAAAAAATAAAAAAAGAAGAATAGGATAGTGTAGCCGCAGAACATACAGGCGGCCAGAAGGAGGCCAGGACCATGAACGACCAGTCACTTATCCATCTTCTGAAAGCGGACCCGGAGGAAGGGCTGCGGATGGCCATCAGCCTTTACGGAAAGGCCATAAAAACCATCTGTTCCAGTATCCTCCGGGATGCTCCCGACGAAGACATTGAGGAAGCTGTATCAGATACCTTTGTTGCTATATGGCAGTCTGCCAGGAATTTTCGCACGGATCAGGGGGTATCTTTTAAAAGCTACTGCTACGGAATCGCGCGGAAAAAGGCTCTGACCAGGAGAAAAACACTTCTTCTGGATATGAATCTGATCCCATTGGAAGAAAACATCCTGTTTCCCCAGGATACCATTGCAGATGAACACGAACGGCATGAAGAAGAGCGCATCCTTCATGAAATTATCTTCGCTTTAAAGGAACCCCAGCGCGCGGTCTTTATCCAGCGTTATTTTTATTTCTGGCGGATCCGGGAAATTTCCACTCGTCTGTCTCATCCCGAGAAAAAGGTGGAAAACCTGCTATATCGCGGAAAACAGCTTCTAAAAACAGCTCTGCTAGAAAGGGGAATTACAGGATGACAAAAATAACCGATCTGTTCAATGAAATCGATCCATCAGAACTGGAGACAACAGAAAAAACACTTCCATGCTCTGACGAAAAACGGCTTTCCCCCGAGGAGGAGGAACGGATTTTTCAAAATGTATGTCAGAAGCTCCAGCTTTCACCAGAAAAAAAGCAGAAACATTTCCCCAGGAAACGAATGGGTATTTTCCTGGCTGCGGCCACCTTTCTCTTGAGCATAACGGTCGGAGCCGCCGAATACTTTCATTTAAATCCAGAATTTCTTCAATATTTCCATGCAGTTTCTGAAAACGAACGGCAGACCCTGAAGGATATGGCAGCCCTTCCATCCGGCCCAGACAATGCATCTCCAGCTGTAAGCGGCCATGGGGTATCCATTTGCGCTGACCAGACCATAAGCGATGGTCAGTATCTTTATTTCTGTCTGAAAATTTCCCTCCCGGAAGAGGCTGGACTTAAAAGCCAGGGAGCGGTTGCAGATGGCGGTTATCTGGGCTTTGATGAAATCTCCTATTCTATCTCAGAAGAAAATGGTCCGGAAATTAAAAATGGACGATGCGGCCTGTCCATCCAGCCGGATCCATCTGAGAAGGACCAGTACTTTGCCATCGGTGAAATTCCCATAGCCGAAAAAGATTTCAACGGACAGGAGCTTTCCCTGACGTTTACTGATCTAGGATATCTGGAGCCCTCCAATACTGAATGGGTACCCCTGATTTCCAGTCAATGGACTCTGGAATGGGTATTGCAATATAAAGATTCCTCCGTAAAGTATATGGTAGGAAAAGAACTCCGGCTGGAAACCGGAACGGTTTTCATCCAGTCAGTTTCTGTATCTCCCCTGAGCCTGTCTCTCACAGGAAGCAGCGACACCCTGGAGTCCGTTACCAATGACGACCAGATACTCTTTTCCATAGATGGGATCCTGCTCTCTGACGGTTCCTGCCGCGATCCTTTCCGCTATCAATATGTCGGACCGGAAAACGGGAAACTCATTGCCGGAGGCGAATTCAAAACGATCTTTTCTGTTGAGGATATCATTGGAATCCGCATCCATGGAACAGATTTTTATTTTAATCCATAGCGCCTCCTGCAAAACGGTCTTCAGAATATCAAAGCTTATCCCGGCGGCACCCGTCTTTTCATAGGGAACCGCCGGGGCTGATCTTTTATCTTTCTGCCCGCCGCTCCGCCATGGCGATCCCCTGGTACATAAGGGCTGCCAGGATACAGAGGATCACAATGGACATGAGTACCAGGTCCAGTTTAAATACCTGGCTCCCATAAATGATCAGATATCCCAGCCCCAGCCGGGCCGCCAGAAACTCTCCGATGATCACTCCCACCAGGCAGAGCCCCACGTTTACCTTCATATTGCTGATGATCAGAGGGACAGATCCGGGAAGAAGGACCTTAAACAGGATCTCCCTCTTCCCTCCCCCCAGGGATCGGATCAGACGGGCCTGGTCCGGGTCCATGGACATAAATCCGTTGTGGAGCGTTAAAATAGAGCCGAATACGGCCACCGAAACGGCGGCCGCCACAATGGTCCTCATGCTGCTCCCCAGCCAGACAATGAGGATCGGGGCCAGGGCCGATTTGGGAAGGCTGTTTAACATCACCAGATACGGATCCAGGATCTCTGCCAGGCTTTTACTGGACCAGAGGGCAACGGCCCCAAGGATCCCTACCGCAGTTACAAAGAAAAAACTCACCAGAGTCTCCAGGATGGTGACTCCGGTGTGTAAAAAAATGCTTCCATCCAGCACCATGGAGAAAAAACAGCGGACGATGCGGGATGGAGAGCTGAAAATAAAAGCATTGATCACACCGGTCCTGGCGCAGGCCTCCCAGAGGACCAGGACCGAAAGGAAAAGAAAGAGCCGGGCCAGGACCACCATCTGGCGGCGGCGCAGCTGTCTTGCCACAAATTCCTGCTGGGCCAGGGTTTCATGCGTTTTCATGAGACACCTCCAAATCACTGGGATCGTTCCTATTCTTTCAGAATCTTCCACACCTCATTAAAATAAACGGAAAATTCCGGAAAATTTCTTCTTTTCAATGGACTATCCGCTTCTTTGGGAAACGTAATAGAAATGGTATCTTTGATGCGGCCGGGGCGGCGGGTCAGGATAAGGATCCGGTCCGCTGCGCTCACAGCTTCTGAAAGATCGTGTGTAATAAGAACTGCCGTCTTTTTCCGGCTGCGGATGATGGTGCTGATATCGTCGCAGACCGTGAGCCTGGTCTGATAGTCCAGGGCCGAAAATGGTTCGTCTAACAGCAAAAGATCCGGCTCCAGGGCCAGGGTCCGTATGAGGGCCGCCCGCTGGCGCATGCCGCCGGAAAGCTCCGAGGGCCTGGCTTCGGCAAAGTTTCCAAGGCCATAAGCCTTAAGAAGCTCTTCCACCTTTTTTTCATGGTCTGGATCCATCTTTTTCTGGATCTCCAGCCCCAGACAGGCATTGGAGCGTATCGTCCTCCACTCAAAAAGATGATCCTTTTGGAGCATGTAGCCGATCCTGGTATCTCCTTCCAAAACCGGCTGGCCATCCAGAAGGATCCTGCCGGAATCCGGCTTTAAAAGGCCGCAGATCAGGGACAGCAGTGTGGATTTCCCACAGCCCGACGGCCCCACCACTGCCAGAAATTCTCCTGTCTGCACCTGAAAGGACAGATCGAAAAGAGCCTCCGTCTCCCCCTCCATCGTATGGTAGGAATAGCATAAATGACTGACTTCCAGCTTGGGAATCATGGACCACCTCTGAACATCTTCTGTTTCTATCAGAATATGCCGCCTGCGCTCCGGGCGTGAATCCGGCATTTCTGGCCGTAAAAAGCCGGATGCCCCGGCCCTGGACCCATCGTATTTTTATTAGGTATTGTATCGAAGGCTCTGTATATTGTATAATATCCATCATGAGACAGGGCATAAAAGACAGGTCCAGACATGGCTCCGGGCATATATAGAGCCATGTGGAAGAGAGGGGTGGTCTTATGACGGTTGCAGAAATATTACAGGAAATCGTGAAGATCGGCCGCAGATACCAGGCCAGAGAGGTGGTCTTATTCGGTTCCAGGGCAAAGGGAACCGCTGCTGAACGAAGCGATATCGACATTGCGATCTCCGGATGCAGGGACTTCGACCGGTGCAGGGATGAGATCGACGACATTCCTACCCTGTATTCCATCGATGTTGTAAACATGGATACCTGTGCAAACGAACTGTTAATGGAGGATATCAGAAAATATGGAAGAAAGATTTTATAAGAGATATGAAAGCTTTAAACGTTCCCTGGATGCACTTGCAGAGGCAAGGCAGAGAGATATGAGCGATTCCTTTGTCCTCAGCGGCACAACGGCAAAATTCAGCATTACCATGGATCTGGCCTGGAAGGTGATGAAGGATATCATCGTAGGCTACTATGAGATCGCAGATTTTGTGACAGGCTCCCCAAAAGAAGTGCTGAAAAAAGCATTCCAGGCAAAGCTGATCAGCGACGACACATGGCTGGAAATGCTCCGGACCAGGAATGAGCTGGCCCATGATTATGATGGAGCGATCATTAAAAGCGCCTGTATGACCATCATTGGAAGGTATCTGGATCTGTTTTATGATTTTCGTAATACCGTAGATGAGCTGCTGAAGGAATCTCTATGATCCGATGTTCTGGCCGTAAAAGCCGGATGCCCCGGCCCTGGACCGGCGGCCAGAAAACTCCCCGGTGGTCTTTCCCGCCGGGGAGAAGGCCAGTCTGATCCATCCCGGCTCACCGGCCGCCCTGGCGCGGCCCCTGGCAGGCCATCATGTACCGGTTATGGGCGTCCTTCATACAGGCGATCAGAGGCTTCTGGGTCAGGGCAAAGTACCGTTCCTTTATCTCCCTCTCCAAAACTTCTGTATCAGTCCTCAGGTTTTTCCCCACGAACATGGACGCCACAAAGTTCTTTGTGACTGAAAGGATCGTATTGCAGTCCACGTCCAGGATCCTTCCCGTGTCCCTTTCCACCACCAGGCTGATGTAAAATTCCCCATGAAGATTATAAATGGCGTCCTCCCGGCTGGGCTTGGCCTGGCCTACCACCAGGACCGTATTTTCTGCATACACCGTTCTGCTCCCCCTTTTTTCCGTTTTCTTTCGGCTCCATCCGTTTCCCGGAGCCGTATTCCCCTCCTCATTTTACTATAAACCTGCTGCCTTTGTAAATCCCGGAAGCCTTGACTTTTCCCCCGTTATAGGCTAAGATGGTCTTAACAGATAACGATTCTTTTATTTAAAGGGACTCCTGCCCGGATGCTCCCTCCTTAAGTAAGAGCCATGAATCTCAACGGGATACGTGGGTCTTTTTTTATTGCCCTTAAGGGCCGGATCCTGCGTATCCGCGAATTTTCCATGGAGGATCAAAAAATGAATTTCTATCACCAGCTGGATGCGATCATGAAGCAGGACATGGGAGGCCGGGGCCTTCTTGCGTCCCTTCCGGAAAATCCCATCAAAAAAGCAGCCGAATCCTTAAGACATGCCGCCCGTGTCATCCTTTTAACGGGCTTTCCCGTCCGCATGGAGGACGGCGGCTGTATCGGAGAGACCGACGGCCCCTCCGGCACCGCCAACCTGGCCTTTGCCTTTACCCAGGCCGGAGCCCAGGTCCTGGTGGTCACAGACCGGGCCTCCTACCATCTCCTGGAGGAAGCCCTCTCCTACCGGGCTCCCAAGGCGGCCCTTTCCATGATCCCTGAGGACGCATCCGGGGACTTCATAAGAGACTGCATCCGCTCCTTCCGTCCCACCCATTTTATCAGCCTGGAGCGGCCTGGAAAGGCTCTGGACGGTCACTACCACAACATGCGCGGCGAGACCATCGACGACATGATCACCGACTCTGCCCTGTTCCTGTCCGAGGCCCGCGCCTTCGGGGCAGAGACCATCTCCATCGGCGACGGCGGCAATGAAATGGGCATGGGCACCTACCGCCATGAGATCGAGGCCCATGTTCCCTGCGGAAAGCTGATCTGTGCCAGCGAGGCGGCAGATATCACCCTGGCCAGCGGCGTATCCAACTGGTGGGGCTGGGGGATCGCGGCCCTTCTTTCCCTGCAGGCCGGCCTGTATCTCCTCCCCACCGAATCCCAGGAGGCCGAGCTGCTCCACCGGGTGGTGGAGGCCGGCGGCGTGGACGGGTGCACAAAGGAACACACGGAGACCGTGGATCACTTATCCCTGGCCGTCCATCTTTCAGTGCTCCGCTCCGTCTCCCAGGCCCTTACGGCCCAGATGGAGGAAAACGGCCAGGCGTCTGTATTTTTCAGCTCCGTAAGCGCCCGCCCGGTGCAGGCGTAACGTGCCGGACGGCCCGCTGCGGGATCTCTCCTGCGGCGGGCCGTCCGGCCTTTTTCTGTCTTTTTATATTCCTATTCCGCTCCGGCGTTGATATAATTCACAAGGCCTCCTGCGGCAATGATCTTCTGCATGAACGGAGGGAACGCCTGTCCCTCGTAGGACTCATCCTTCGTCCTGTTGTGGATGATCCCGCGGTCAAAATCCACCTCCACCTGGTCGCCGTCCCGGATGGCCGCAGCGGCTTCCGGACACTCGATGATGGGAAGGCCGATATTGATGGCATTGCGGTAAAAGATCCTGGCAAAGGTCTCGGCAATGACACAGCTGACGCCGGCACACTTGATGGCCAACGGCGCATGCTCCCTGGAGGAGCCGCAGCCGAAATTTTTCTCCGCCACGATGATGTCCCCAGGCTGTACCTTATGGATAAACTCCTTATCGATGTCCTCCATGCAATGCTTCGCCAGCTCCTCTCCGGTGGTGGCGTTTAAATACCGGGCCGGGATGATCACATCCGTATCCACGTTGTCTCCATATTTAAATACTCTTCCTTCTGCCTGCATGCTGCATCCCTCCTATAAACCAAGCTCCCACGGGGCGGAGATCCTTCCAGTTACCGCGCTGGCCGCCGCCACTGCGGGACCTGCCAGGTACACCTCCGACTCCACATGGCCCATACGTCCCACAAAGTTCCGGTTGGTGGTGGAAACGCACCGCTCTCCCGCTGCCAGAACACCCATATAGCCGCCCAGACAGGGGCCGCAGGTGGGAGTGCTCACCACAGCGCCGGCTTCGATAAAGATCTCTAAAAGACCTTCCCGCATGGCCTGGAGGTAAATGGACTGGGTGGCCGGGATCACGATGCAGCGGACATTTTTTGCCACCCTCCGTCCCTTTAAGATCTCTGCCGCCTGACGGATATCCTGGATCCGGCCGTTGGTACAGGAACCGATGACCACCTGGTCGATCTTCACCTCTTCAAAGGTTCCCATTTCCTTTGTGTTCTCCGGAAGATGGGGGAAGGCCACAGTGGGCTTTAATGCAGCCAGGTCAATGGTGTACACCGCGTCATAAACCGCGTCCTCGTCGGCCTCGTATACAGTATACGGCCGGTCCCCATGTTCTTTGATATACTGGACCGTCGTCTCATCCACCGGGAAGATCCCGTTCTTTCCTCCTGCCTCGATGGCCATGTTGCAGATGGTGAGCCGGTCGTCCATGGTCAGATGCTTCACACCGTCCCCGGTGAACTCCATGGATTTATAAAGAGCGCCGTCCACTCCGATCATACCGATGATATGGAGGATCACGTCTTTTCCGCTGACCCATTTGGAGGGCTTTCCCGTAAGGACGAATTTTAAGGCCGGCGGCACTTTAAACCAGGCCTTTCCCGTGACCATGCCAGCCGCCATGTCAGTGCTCCCCACTCCGGTGGAGAAGGCGCCCAGGGCCCCGTAGGTACACGTATGGGAATCGGCGCCGATCACCGCATCCCCGGCAGTCACCAGTCCCTTTTCCGGCAGAAGTGCATGCTCGATGCCCATGTCTCCCACGTCAAAATAGTTGGTGATCCCGTGAACATTGGCAAAATCCCGGCAGCATTTGCAGTTTTCTGCCGATTTTATATCTTTATTGGGGATAAAATGATCCATGACCAGGGCGATCTTTTCCTTATCAAAAACAGTCTGGTCCTTCATTTTCTTCATTTCATTGATGGCCACGGGAGATGTGATATCATTTCCCAGCACCAGATCCAGCCCTGCCTCGATCAGCTGGCCTGCCTTTACCTCTGGAAGCCCCGCATGGGCGGCCAGGATTTTTTGCGTCATTGTCATTCCCATCTGGAATCTCTCCTCTCGTTTGGAACTGCCTGTTGACATTTTAGCATGGGATTCACTATAATAGAAATACATAATATGAATGTTAAATATGAAATGGAGTTATAAATATGGAACAGCATCTGTCTCAATACCGTATATTTTATGAAGTGGCCCGGTGCGGCAATATCTCCCGGGCTGCAAAAGAACTGTATATCAGCCAGCCGGCCATCAGCAAGGCCATTGGAAAGCTGGAGGAAAGCCTGGGGACCCGGCTTTTTCTCAGAAATTCCCGGGGCGTCCAGCTCACCCCCGAGGGAAACGTGCTCTTCCAGCATGTGTCTGATGCCTTTGATTCCTTAAGCCGCGGAGAAAAGGAATTAAAGCGGATCCATGATTTCCACATTGGCCAGTTAAAGATCGGCGTCAGCAATACCCTGTGCAAATACGTTCTCTTACCTTATTTAAAGAGCTTTGTGGAAAAGTATCCCCATGTGAACATCACCATAGAAAGCCAGTCCACCGCCCATACCCTGGAGATGCTGGAGGCCCGGAAGATCGACATCGGACTGGTGGCAGAGCCCAGGGCCAGAAGAGGATTGAATTTCACTCCTGTCATGGAGATCCACGACGGCTTCGTCTGTACCCCCGCCTATATGGAAAACCTGACCCTGCGGGAGGGACCGGCCCCGGATATCTTCAAAACGGGAAATATCATGCTCCTGGACCGCAGCAACATGAGCAGGAAGCACCTGGATACCTACCTGTCTGACCGGGACATCGAGGTAAACCAGCTTCTGGAGGTGACCGACATGGCCCTCCTGATCGAATTCGCCCGCATCGGTCTGGGCATCGCCTGCGTGATCCTGGATTTTGTCTCCGACGATCTGAAAAACGGGACCCTCATGGAGGTCCCGCTGGATGCGCCGATCCCCAGGCGGGTCATCGGCTTTGCCTGCCCGCCCCAGGACCAGTCCCAGACCTTAAGAGAGTTTCTGGCCTTCTGCTCTACTCCCCAGGCCTGATACCGGTGGCTTCATAAAATTTTTCCATGCTGCCGTACTTAAAGACCATCTTCAGCTCGCTTCCGATGCTGTTTAACATAGTCTCATCCGGCACCTGGTCTCTGTGGTACCATCCGGCCTCCGAAAGCTCGTCCTCCTGGAGACGGATGGTATCGTCTCCGTCCAGCTCTGCGAAAAATCCGATCATCTCCGTATCGGAAAAAGCCCAGGGCTGGCTCTTATAGTAACGGATATTTTTTACCTTCAGCCCCACTTCTTCCATGACCTCCCGGCGCACTGTATCCTCAAAGGTCTCTCCGATCTCTACAAAACCGGCGATCAGCGCATAGCCCCGGTACGGATTATTGCTAACCCGGTATCTGGACAGGATGATCCTGTCTCCATCTGTAATGGCCACGATCACGGCCGGGCAGATCTTGGGGTATTCCGTCTGGCCGCAGAAGGGACAGACCACCGCCCGCTCCGTTTTACTGTCCTCGGTCTCATGGCCGCAGCGGCCGCAGAACCTCCGGCTCTCCTTCCATCGGTGGAGCTGGGTGGCTGTGATCCCGGCAAAGGCCTGGTACATGGGCGTCATTTTCCGGAACACCGGGGTAGGACAGAATTCATACCCGTCCTCTTCTCCCTGGAGCATTTCCCGCACATAATAATACCCCGTTCCGTCGATGGCAAACAGATAATACGCCTTCATTTTCAGCCGCACCTTTTCCATGGGGAAATCTGAAAATCTGGGGATCTCATAATTTCCATCCTCTGCTTTTCTTAAGAGCGTTTTATTGCTCTTCATATATAATACAAAATCTTCGTCCCTGGCCTCCGGCTGGCGGAAGGACAGGTCAAACCTGTGTTCTCCAATATCCTGGATCATAGCAGTCTCTCCTTTTTTCGTCGTTGTACAAGCCCAGAGGGCATACGCCCATACTGAAAAATATCATACGCCATGAAGCGGGTTTTGTCAAATCCGGCAGCAGCATAAGTTTTCTTTCCTTTTCTTGCTTTTCGTTTTTCATTCTGGTACAATGAGGCAGAGCGATTTTTTACGGGAGAAGGTGCATACCATGAATGTAACAGATTTCAATTTTGAATTACCCCAGGAGCTGATCGCCCAGGATCCTTTAGAGGACCGGGCCGCATCCAGGCTCCTTGTATTAAATAAGGAAACGGGAAATATCAGCCACCGGCATTTCCGGGATATCCGGCAGTATTTAAAAAAGGGAGACTGTCTTGTCATCAATGACACAAAGGTGATCCCGGCCCGTCTCATCGGCCATAAGGTGGGAACCGACGCAAAGATCGAGGTCCTTCTATTAAAGAGAAAAAGCGACAATGTCTGGGAGACCCTGGTAAAGCCTGGAAAAAAGATGAAGGAGGGCGCAGAGGTCTCCTTCGGAGACGGCCTTTTAAAGGGAACGGTCGTGGGCGTTGTGGACGAGGGCAACCGCCTGATCCAGTTTGAATACGACGGGATCTTTGAGGAGATCCTGGACCAGCTGGGACAGATGCCCCTGCCGCCCTATATCACCCACCAGTTAAAGGATAAAAGCCGCTATCAGACGGTCTATGCAAAGCACGACGGCTCTGCAGCTGCTCCCACTGCCGGTCTCCACTTTACCCAGGAGCTCCTTCAGGAGATTCAGGATATGGGCGTCACCATTGCCCATGTGACCCTCCATGTGGGTCTGGGAACCTTCCGGCCCGTAAAGGTGGACACCATCGAGGAGCACCACATGCATTCAGAGTTTTATGTGGTGGAGGAGGAAGAGGCAAAAAAGATCAACGACACGAAGAAAAACGGCGGCCGCGTGATCTGTGTGGGCACCACCAGCTGCCGTACCCTGGAGTCTGCCACCGGTGAGGACGGGATCTTAAAGGCAGGAAGCGGCTGGACCGATATCTTCATCTACCCGGGATACCGTTTTAAGATCCTGGACTGCCTGATCACCAATTTCCACCTTCCGGAATCGACCCTGGTGATGCTGGTCTCCGCCCTGGCCGGACGGGAGCACATTTTAAACGCATACCAGGAAGCCATAAAAGAGCGGTATCGTTTCTTCAGCTTTGGCGACGCGATGTTCATTACCAATGATCCTGTCTAAGCCTTTCACGCCCTGCGCCGGAAACGGCGGGTCCGGCGGGCCCGTCCCAGGCGGCGGGGCGTTTTCCATCCCAGGCCATGGGATCACAGCAGGATACAGCACTTATGAATCAGAAAAAGGAGGATCATCAATGGAGGAAGCCATTCGTCTTAATAAATATCTCAGTGACGCCGGAATCTGCTCCCGGCGGGAGGCAGACCGTCTCATTGAAGCCGGAAAGGTGCTGGTGGACGGACAGACTGCGTCCATGGGCATGAAGGTAGCTCCCGGCCAGACTGTGGTCTGTGACGGAAAGACCGTAGGCGGAAAGGACAAGCCTGTATTCCTGGCGGTCAACAAGCCCAGGGGGATCGTGTGTACCACCTCTGACAAGGACCAGGCTGAAAATATCGTGGAATTTTTAAATTATCCCCAGCGGATCTACCCGGTGGGCCGTCTGGACAAGGACTCCGAAGGACTCCTCTTAATGACAAACCAGGGGGACATTGTGAATAAGATCCTCCGGGGCGGGAATAACCATGAAAAAGAATATGCCGTAGCTGTCAACCATCCGGTGACAGAGGAATTTCTCCAGAAAATGCGCGAAGGCGTATGGATCGAAGACCTGGCCGTAAAGACAAAGCCCTGCAAGGCCTGGAAGACCGGCCCCTATACCTTTCATATCATACTGACCCAGGGCTTAAACCGGCAGATCCGCCGTATGTGCCGGGCCCTGGATTTCCATGTAAAGCACTTAAAGCGGGTGCGGATCATGAACATCACCCTGGGCGGACTGGAACGGGGCCAGTACCGGGAGCTGACGGAGGCAGAGGTGGCGGAGATCCGCCGCCTGGTGAAGGACTCCACCAATCTTCCCATGCAGGCAGCCATGGCCGGGAAACCGGCCAGCGTGACCAGAAGACCCGCGGATCCCGCCAGGAGGCCGGCTGCCAGACAGGAAAGGAGGGACCGAAATGGATGATCGCTTAAAGCGGATGAAGGAGCTGGCCGGTGTCCTTTCTGAAGCGTCCAGAGCCTATTACCAGGAAAGCCGGGAGCTGATGAGCAACCTGGAGTATGACCGGCTGTACGACGAGCTCTTGAGGCTGGAGGAGGAGACTGGCACAGTTTTTGCCGGAAGCCCCACCCAGAAGGTGGGCTATGAGGTCTTAAGTGAGCTTCCCAGGGAGCGTCATGAAAAGCCCATGCTTTCCCTTAATAAGACAAAGAGTGTGGATGAGTTAAAAGAATGGCTGGGAAACCAGACAGGCCTCCTTTCCTGGAAAATGGACGGCCTCACCGTGGTGCTCACTTACGAAAACGGTGTCTTATCCAAGGCAGTTACCAGAGGTAACGGCGAGATCGGGGAGGTGATCACCGGAAACGCCAGGACCTTTGTGAACCTTCCCATGTCCATCCCATACAAGGAACGGCTGATCCTGCGGGGGGAAGCCGTCATCACCTATTCAGATTTTGAAAAACTCAACGCCTCCATCGCAGACGCAGACGCCCGGTATAAAAATCCCAGGAATCTGTGCAGCGGCTCCGTCCGCCAGTTAAACAGCGCCGTCACCGCCAGCCGGAACGTCCGTTTCATGGCCTTTTCTCTGGTACAGGCCGATGGCGTGGATTTTAAAAACTCCCGGAAGGAGCAGTTTTTATGGCTGGCTTCCATGGGCTTTGAGACTGTGGAGTTTGTGGAGGTGACCCCGGAGACCCTGGAGGCGGCAGTGGAAGATTTCAGCCGCCGGATCGGGGACAGCGACATCCCCTCCGACGGCCTGGTGCTTCTCTATGACGATATCGCCTACGGCGCATCCCTGGGCCGCACCGCCAAATTCCCCAGAGATTCCATTGCCTTTAAGTGGGCGGACGAGCTCCAGGAGACCACCCTCTCCTATATTGAATGGAGCGCCTCCCGGACGGGACTTATCAATCCGGTGGCCGTATTCCAGCCAGTGGAGCTGGAGGGGACCACCGTAAGCCGGGCCAGTGTCCACAACCTCAGTATCATGGAGGGGCTGGAGCTGGGAGCCGGAGACCGGATCACCGTTTATAAGGCCAATATGATCATCCCCCAGATCGCCGATAACCTGACCCGCAGCGGCGTCAGGGATATCCCTGCCCACTGTCCCGTCTGCGGAGGGGCAACAGAGATCCGCAGCGTCAATGATATAAAATCCCTGTACTGTACCAACCCGGACTGCCAGGCCAAAAAGATCAAGGCCTTCGATCTTTTCGTCAGCCGGGATGCTTTAAATATCGACGGTCTTTCAGAAATGACCCTGGAAAAATTCATTGCCGCCGGGTTCATCCACGAATTTGCCGATATCTTCCATCTGGACCATCACCGGGACGCCATTGTCACCATGGAGGGCTTCGGGGAAAAATCCTATGAAAACCTGGTACAGGCCGCAGAAAACGCCTCCCATACCACGCTCCCGCGGCTGATCTACGGCCTGGGCATCGCAGGCATCGGCCTGGCCAACGCCAAAATGATCTGCCGTCATTTCCGCTTCGACCTGGATGCCATGCGCAGGGCCGACGCTGAGGAGTTATGTGCCATCGACGGCATCGGAGCCGTCCTGGCAGACGCCTGGGTGGGATACTTTAAGGATCAGAAAAACAATGAGAGCCTGGACCGCCTTTTAAAGGAGCTGACCCTGGAGGACGGCCCGGAGGAGGCTGCGGACGGTCCCCTGGCAGGAAAAACCTTCGTGATCACAGGCTCTGTGACCCATTTTGCCAACCGGAAGGCCCTCCAGGAACGGATCGAGGCCCTGGGAGGAAAGGCCACAGGCTCTGTGACATCCAAAACCAGCTACCTGATCAACAACGATGTGACATCAAATTCATCAAAAAATAAGAAAGCCCGAGAGCTGGGGATCCCCATTCTCTCAGAGGAAGATTTTCTTAAGATGACCGAGGAAGACGACCATGCCCATTAAAATTCAGAACGATCTGCCCGCGCGGGCCATACTGGAAAGCGAAAATGTATTTATCATGGATGAGGCCAGGGCCTCCAGCCAGGATATCCGTCCTCTGGAGATCCTGATCCTGAATCTGATGCCCTTAAAGGAGGACACGGAGACCCAGCTTTTAAGGGCCTTATCCAACACCCCCTTACAGGTGGAATGTACGTATATGGTCATGTCCACCCACGAATCCACCCACACCTCCGCCAGCCACTTAAATAAATTTTATGTGACCTTCCAGGACATAAAAAACCGCCGCTTCGACGGTATGATCATTACCGGAGCGCCGGTGGAGCTGATGGAATATGAGGAGGTCAATTACTGGGAGGAATTAAAGACAGTTATGGAATGGAGCCGGTCCCATGTGACCTCCACCATGCACCTGTGCTGGGGCGCCCAGGCTGGGCTTTACTACCACTACGGGATCCCCAAATATAAAAGGGAGGAAAAGCTGTCGGGCATCTACACCCACAGGACCCTGGACCGGAAGGTCCCCCTGATGCGGAGCTTCGACGATACCTTTCACTGCCCGCATTCCCGGTACACCGAAGTCCGGGAGGAGGATATCCTGAAGCACCCGGATCTTAAGATCCTTGCCCGCTCTGAGGAGGCCGGAGTCTTTCTTGTGATGAACCGGGACGGAAGCCAGATCTTCGTCCAGGGGCATCCCGAATACGACCGCATGACCTTAAACGCCGAGTATCACAGGGATCTGAACCGCGGACTGGATCCAGCTCTCCCGAAAAATTATTACGACCATGACGATCCCTTTTCCATCCCTCCCCTGACCTGGAGGAACATGGCCAACACCCTGTACTGCAACTGGCTGAACTTCTACGTTTACCAGGTGACGCCTTACGATCTGTACGAGGAGCCGTCTCCGGAAGTGATCTAGCGGTTTCCAGGATCATAAAAGCTGCCTGTTCCTCCGTAATATGGAGGATCAGGCAGCTTTTATTTTATACACTCTTTATCCCGTTTTTGTTCATAGATCTCTTTCAGATCATCAATGGCCATCTCAACATCAAGCGTATGGAAACCAGACCAGCATTCATTCATGGTTTCCGCATCGGCGGCTTTATATATTTCATTACTGCACTCCCCTGTATAATAATGCCAGTAGCGGTACGTATATCCGCTCCAGTACATTACCTCCATAGAGTAAGATATGCCCGTCTTTTTAAGTCCTCCAACTTCGTCATTCAGCTCCTCAAGAATATATTCCTCGCCTGCCCACTGCATCCGGTCATAAACATCATCCAGGGCCGCCGCAACTTTACTATTCATAAAAGCTTCTATAAAAAATGGGCAATCATATCCAGCTTTCAAAGCAAGTTCAAATAATCGTCCTTGTATATCACAAAGCTGGCGCTTTTCAAGTGTAAGTTTTTCCATTCTATTCACCCGCTTTTAATATTTCGTCAAAAAACATGCCGTCACGACGATACTTCCGGCAGATCTCATCTGCCATTGCGATTCCCTTTGAACGGTTGGCTTCACTCTCCTGCTTTAGGTTTTTGCGATCATCCTCCGTAAGTTTCTGTTCATCAAGAATCCTTATTTTTTTACAGGCTTTTTCTGTTAAAGCTACATACTGTCTGCCAAGCTTCAGCGCTGAAAGGCTGTTAACAAGAGCCATATCCGTAATTTCTCCGTTGAAAAAACGATCCAGAACAACGAACATTCTATCATTCGCAATATACCCAATTATCATGTCACAGTTTTTGCTTAAATCTGCAAAACGATCATAAATTGCTGACCCTTTTATGGAATCCATTTTTCCACGATTATACGCAACCAGCAGCGCCCAGTCCAGCCCCACTTCTATATCAAGGATCCTGAGATCTGACAGATCAGCACTCAGCGTATAGATTCTGGCATCGGGATAATTGCAGATTAAAGTAAGCGGCTGGGTCCGATCCATCCCCATATAAAATCCTTTACCAAAATCGCAGCGTTCTCGGCTTATGGGAGCGATCTTCCCACGGATTCCCGATTTTGAGCCATGATAAAGCGTTACGATTTCGTTTGTTCTGATCATATGATTTCCTTCCGCCCGAGTCATCTCTTTTATGGTTACGGAGTTTTTCATGGCAGTCCCCTCCAGCAACAGTATACGATTGGAACACTCTGATTGTAGCACATGAGAGAATCAAAGACAATACAACTCCCCCAGAAATCCACGGACCAGATTGTCAAAAACCAGCTCTTCCATGGCCTCCAAAGACACGGCTCTGATCTCTGCCATCCTGCGGACTGTGTTCTCCAGCGCTTCCAAAACTGTTCCCGGAGCCGTCCGCTTCCCATCCTCTGGCCCGTTCTCATAGGCCCACTGTACCGCTCCCAGCCCGTCCGTTTCCACCAGGATCCGGTCCCTGGGCACCCGTCTTGCCGCCTGTTCCACCGCGGGATTCCACCACACATCCGGTCCCACAGAAAAGTAGCAGTCCAGAGCCAGATACTCCTCCAGATATTCCTCACAGGAATACCAATGTACGAGATAGCGGTTCGGATACTCCCTCAGAATGGAGGCAATGGTCTTTTCCTGGCCTTTGGTATGGAGGATCACCGGCTTTTTAAGGGAACAGGCCATGGCCAGCTGTTCTCTGAATACCCGCTCCTGGACCGGAAGGGGCACCTGGCACCAGACGCTGTCCATACCGATCTCGCCAACCACCGGGCACCGCCGGATATATGGCTCCATATCCTGAACCGTATACTGGTCTGCATACCAGGGATGGAGCCCGGCGGTGGGGATCACGGCTCTCCCCTTAAGCCATTCCAGCCTGGAAAACAGCTTCCCGGCTTCCTCCGGCCCTGTGGCGCAGATCAGGGAAAGGATCCCCTTTCCGGTCCGCTCCTCCCATTCTGTATCGTTCCCCAGATGGGCATGGGCATCACAAAGCATCATTTCCCTTTCTCTCCTTTCCCATGATCCGTCCATGGATCTCCCGGCGCAGCTCTCCCTGTCCATAAAGCCAGTCCCGGTCCCTCTGGGTCTCACAGACAGAGATCTCCCCGTGGATCCCTGCCGGAGCCGGGTTCAGGATCAGGATCCGGTCAGATAAATAGATGGCCTCATCCATATCATGGGTCACCAGGACCACTGTTTTTCCCAGCTCCTTTCTCATGGCCAGGAGCCAGTCCTGCATTTCTCCCCTGGTGATCACATCCAGGGCTCCAAAGGGCTCGTCCAGAAGAAGGATGTCCGCGCTGCAGAGGGCCGTTCTCAAAAAGGCGGCCCGCTGGCGCATCCCGCCGGAAAGAGAGGCAGGATAGCTGTCTTCATACCCCTCCAGACCAAATACAGGAAAATATTCCCTGGCCCGCTCCCGCATTTCCTCCAGAGAGCCGTGGATCCGTCCGTACAGGCACACATTGTCCAGGATGGTTTTCCAGGGAAACAGAAGATCGTTCTGGGGCATATAGGCAAAATGGCTTGAAAGCCCCCGGATCTCTTCTCCATCCACCAGGATCCTCCCGCGATCAGGCGAAAGGATCCCGGTCAGAAGCTTCAGGACCGTAGACTTTCCGCAGCCCGACGGCCCCAGGAGGCTGACAAACTCTCCCTCTGCCACGCCGAAGGAAATATCCTCCAGAACCTGCCTTTCCCCATAGGAAAAAGACAGGCCGGAAATCTCCAGCTTCATCATTTTCTTTACTCCTTATCTGGAAGAAATTCATTGGTATAGCACTCAGCCGCCGGGATTGCCTCCTGGATGACACCGTACTCCACCATAAATTCCGTATAATTATCCCATACCTGGTCCTTCATCTCTCCCCAGCGGTCCGCATCCTCCGCATACTTGTCTGCCAGGTACTTCTGGGACATGGTGAGCATTTCCAGGGAATAATCCGGAGCATATTTATGAAGGATCTCTGCACTCTCCTCCGGTTTTTCCATGGCAAATCCATATCCCCTGGAGGTGGCAGCCAGGAATTTCTTCACCATCTCCGGCTTCTCCTCCAGGACCTTATTCCCTGCAATGATCACCGGCGTATAATAATCCAGCCGCTCGTCCAGATCCCGTACCGGCATATAGCTGATGGGGAAATCATTGAGTTCACATTTCACACTGTCCCACGCCTCGTAGAACCACATGATATCCACCTTGTCCTTTAAGGCCTCAAACCCGGAGCCATCGGAGATCACCAGGTTCAGCTTTGAAAAATCGGCTCCAGCCTGGGTCATGACCGCCTTTAATACGGCTTCCTCTCCCGGGCCGCCCCAGCCCGCATACGTTTTCCCCTCAAAATCCTTTGGAGAATGGATCCCCTTATCTTTGTAAGCCGCAAAGCCCGAGGTATTGTGCTGGATCACTGCCGCGATGGCCTTAATGGGAAGCGGATCCTCGGACGTTAAGGCAACGGTCACATCCTCCTGGTAGCTGATCCCGAAATCGCCTTTTCCCACAGCCACCAGAGAAGCCGTAGCCCCTTCTGTCGGTTCCACAATATTCACCTTCAGTCCCTCTTCCTCATAATACCCCTGGTCCAGGGCCACATACATGCCTGTATGATTGGTGTTTGCCACATAATCCAGGATCACGGTCACCTCTTCCAGCTCCGCCTTTTCCGAAGCTCCCCCTGCTGTCTCACTTTCTCCTTTTTTTCCACAGCCTCCCAGGACCATGGATACTGCCAGGGCACAGGCCGCTGCAGCCGCAAGATTCCTCTTCATCTTTCTCATTGTCTTCTCCTCCAGTTTTTATGTTCTATATTACCGCTGTTTTCTCAGATACGGCATTCCCAGGTACTGGTACAGCCGGATGAGCCCGTTCATGCACAGGCTTAAAAAAATGATCACTGCCACACAGGCAAACACCTTATCCAGCATATAGCCGTTTTTCACCCGCAGAAGGTAATAGCCCAGCCCTTCCTGGGAGCCGATCCACTCTCCCACCACCGCTCCGCTGATGCTGTATGTGGCTGCCACCTTAAGTCCCGAAAGAAGCGCCGGCACTGCCGCCGGGATCTTCACCAGACAATAGGTTTTCCATTGTCCTGCCCCGTAGGACCGGACCAGATGCACATATTCCGCATCCACCTGGGTCAGGCCATCGGAAAAGCTCACCGCCACCGGGAAAAAGCACATTAAAACCACCGTCAGGATCTTGGGAGCAGCGCCGAAGCCCATATAAATGATGAAAATCGGCGCCAGAACGATCATGGGCACCGTCTGTGTCACCACCAGGACCGGATAAAGTCCCTGGCGGATCATTGGAAAACAGTCCATAAGGATCCCCAGCGCCAGGGCCAGGACCAGGGAAATGGCCACGCCCGCCAGGGCCTCTGCCACTGTTACCCGGGCATGCAGCGCCAGCACAGGCAGTTCCTGTACCAGGGTTTCCGCCACCTGGACTGGCGACGGCAGCACATATAGGGGGATCCCAAAGATCCGTACCGCCCCCTCCCAGAGGACCAGGAGGCCCAGAATGAAGAAAGCCGGCATCAGCCTTTCCGATGTCTGTTTCATACAAATTTTCTCCTTTTCCATTAAAAAAAGACCGCCGGATAACGGCAGTCAGTCAGGCATACGCTTATGTCCCTACGTTGGCATTATCCAAATCAGGTTATGGGTCGAAATTCACAATTTCCTCTCAGCCTGTATACAGGCTCCCCTTGTTATGAATCATATTTTTACATCTGGAACTGATTATAGCACGGAATCCAGCCTTACGCAACGGCAAAGTTCAAAAAAGACCGGAACCCCCATAAAAGAGTTCCGGCCTTATAAAGCCTAGTCGGTAAGGAAGCAGGACACGA